>Ga0187827_10000527_pt1 | contig 59716 bp, 57 predicted proteins | sample ETNtaG_39_FD_167969 | JGI IMG/M metagenome (GOLD analysis project Ga0187827, IMG submission 167969) | Marine microbial and viral communities from oxygen minimum zone, Eastern Pacific Ocean - ETNP2014_SV_150_PacBio MetaG (Illumina Assembly) | ecosystem: Environmental > Aquatic > Marine > Hypoxic...
CCACCGCAAGTGATCCACTCGGGCCAGCCCTTCATCGCTTAGACTGACGCTCAGCTTGGCCCCAAACTCGACTGGCTTGTCCAGCTTACCCCGCACGATTGGACGCACATACGGCTGGCTGGCTCGTCTGATTATCAAGGCTTCGGAGCAAACCCAGGTTTGGGTCGTGTCTCATGCGTCCAGGTTGGTGGCTGCCTTGAACAAAAGTGAGGACTGTTATTCGATTCAACTGGACAAACGACTTGGTCAAACGGTTATATGCGATCAGGGCTTACTGGATCAACCAGCTTGGCATTGGCCGGACTAGACACAAGACATACATCCGAGACAAAGGCTACTGGATCAACCAGCTTGGCATTGGCCGGACTAGACATAACAATACATCCGAGACACATGTTGGTGTCCCTCGGATTGACAGGTAACAGGTTGCGCCCTCGCTCGAATCTAGCGGAGAGCTTAGCCTTAGGAGAAAGACATGGTTCAAACCCTAGCGAATTGGGGAGAGTTTCTTGGCGAGATCGCTGTGGTCGTGTCTCTCCTGTACGTAGGTATACAGGTGCGCTCGTCTGTACGACAGTCTCGTGTGGATAGCTACACAAGAATCAGCGAATTGTGGTCGCAGTGGACGTCGATGGTGGCATCGGACGACGAAACTTCCAGGATCTATTATCAGGGAACACAAGACTTCGATTCACTCAATGCGGTGGAGCGAACCAGATTCAATCTTATTATCGGCATGTACTTTGGGATTTTTGAAACCATCATAGTCCACGAGAAGTCGGGCGCCTACGATCCTGAGACATTCCGCCGCAACTTGAATACAGCATATGCAGTCTTTACCCGCCCGGGAGTACAAGCGTGGTGGCAAAAGAACGAGGGGCGTGCCTTTGCCCCTGACACCGAGAAATACTTGCTTTCCAGGCGGGAAGCCGAGGCTTCGAACGCAGTTGAATAGAGTCATGAGGTGATCAATATCAAACTGGAGGAACACCCATGAAGGCAGTCAGGATGCTGGGCAACGAACAAGTCAGCGTTGTGGATATTCCCGACCCACAGGCGGAGGGTAATCAGGTCAGCGTAAAGATCATGTCGTCAGCACTCTGTGGCAGTGAACGCCATGTTTACTATGGCAGTAACGAACTGCCGGGAAATGCCGGGCACGAAGCTGCCGGCACCGTTCATGATGCAGGGACCTCCAAGCTCGTCAGCAAAGGGGACCGGGTAGCCCTGCACGCCTCCGCCGCCTGCGGGCGCTGCCGGGAGTGCTGGGCTGGTAACTGGGTACGCTGTCAGAATCCCGGCCGGACAGGTCGCACCATCGGCAACCACTCTCAATTCGTGCAGATACGGGATGACCTGTGCCTTCCCCTTCCCGACGATATTTCCTTCGACACGGGGGCACTGTTGGGGGATGTAATGGGCACGCCCTTTCGTGCCATCAAGCGACTCCGCATCAAAGGATTCGATCGTGTCCTGATCATGGGTCAGGGACCCATCGGCCTTGCTGCCACTATGCTCTGCAAGTTCCTGAATGCGGACGTGACCACCGCGGATGTCAATGAGTACCGGCTGCAGCAATCGCTTCGATGCGGCGCCGATCGAGTGCACGCTCCAACATCGCCGGAACTTTCCAGCCTGGCGCCGGATGTTGCGCTGGACTGTTCCGGTAACCCCGATGCACAGACCCTGTGCCTTGATACGGTCAAGCCCGGAGGAAGGGTCGCGTTGATCGGTGTCAGCACAGATGGCCCCCGCATCAATACCACCAAACACTTTATCCTGAAGGAGCTTGAGGTGATCGGAAGCTGGTATTCGACTCCGGTCGATCACCTGGAACTGATCGATCTGGTGCGAAGAGGATTGTCTCCCGAGATGATGATAACCCACAGGTTCGGCATCGACGAAGCACCCAAGGCTTTCACATTGTTTTTCAACGGCGAAGCGGCAAAGGTGATGCTCACGCCGTGGGAGTAAGGATCGGCAAACTTATGTCATCCAAATGCTAGTGTACTGTCCCGCAATTAAGTGGTCATTATTCGGTCGGCATATTTTGTTCCTGGCAAGGCGCGAGGACGCCGTGGGTTGGGCACCTTAGCCGCGCGCCCCTCGCCGGGCACCCCACAACGACGAACAACGGGGACGCCTAGTCGGGGACGCCCAGTCGAAGTCCAGGGACAAAATAGGCCAGCGAATAAGGCCTGTGGGACAGTACACTGGCCACCCGAAGCTAACGATTACAGTTGGGTGAAAAGTATGGGAACAGACGATGCATCCAGGGGGCGCATGATGTGCATTCTACCGGTTCCCGGCAAAGTGCCAGCATACGCCGGCCGGATCGATCAGATGCACTTCTCTACCCCATGGAAACACGGTTGGTTCTCGGGCTGATACCGCCTCGTACCTGTCCACCACGCCGGATTCGCCCAGATTCGTCCAGAACTCATCAAGGTCATCAACCAGAACGTGCATCATTAGATTGTCCTGCATTTCTTTATTGTGGTAATTCTGCAAGAGTAACTTGACGCCCCCAAGCTGCAGCTCACACAACTCGTCAGTCTGCCAGTTGACTTGGAATCCAAGCTCCGCAAAGAACTTTTTAGAAAGAGCGTGATCTGCCCCTGATGGAATAAACGGCTCCAGCTCTAACACACTCATACCCCGCTGCAGATGCATCTCTTGTAATGGCAGTCTTAAACGGTGTGTTCCCAATCCTGGCAGTATGTTCTACTGCGGCACCTGATTCGCATACGGCGAATCAGTGCCAGATACCCAGTACCAATCCAAACAGAGCAAACTGGGCGGTATGGTAGCCGCTATCGATCAGTAGTAACTGCAGGCTTCTGGTGGCGAATTGATAGTTGATCCCAAACGAAGTGGCCACGAAGCAAACACCGACAATCAAGCCTTTGGTCAGGGCTTCGAGTAGTTCCGGTGCCGGTCCCAGAGCTAAAGCGAACGCAACAGCCGCGATCAACGAGCATACGAAGCTGACCCCAAATACTCTGGCAGGATGAAACGCGTTTTCTTCCTTGTAACCCGATTCCCTCATCCAGACGTTGAAAAACGCGAGCTTCGAATACCACAATCCTCCCAACATGAAGGAGCCTAGGGTTGCCGCGAGTACTGCCAATAGATTGATTTCGAACATGCCAAATCTCCTAAGTCTGGTTTCACTCTTCTGATCATCCTTATGAGTAATAGCGCTCAGCGGTCTCCCATCCGCATTCTCCACTCCGATCGACGTGCTTCTTCAAGAGGTCTGCCTGATCGTCATGTATTGCCCGCCTACCCGGATTCTGTTGGCAGCCCTTGTTCGACCCATGCTGCCATGCCGCCGATCATCGGATAAACGCGGGAGATTCCGCGTCTTTTCAATTTGAGCGCCACACGGGCACTGGATGCCTCATCGGGTCAGCTACAGTATAGGATAATGTCGCTCTCCTTGGGAATTCGATGAACGTGTCGATCGATCGCCTCCATCGGAACCCGCACCGAGTTGGGTACCATTTCCGGCAAGGCCTGATAGTCGTGGCTGTGTCGAAGATCGATGACATACAACTCCTCATCCTTGTTTAGCCGTTCGTGCACTTCGGCCGGATGCATCCTTCGCATGCGTAAGGAACGAAGAAAGACGTGCCGTTGTTGAAACTTGTAACCTATGTAGATCAGCAACAGAGCAGCAAGAATAAGACCGGCCCATACACCCAGTTCCGCGATCACCACTGCCACAGTTTCCAGTTGGTTGTGAAAAATGGCTCCTATGCCCGCAAACAATCCCGACCAGAGCAGCGCACCCAGCCCATCCAGAAAAAGAAATCGTCCCAATGACATTCCCGTTACGCCTGCCAAGGGCGGCGCCAGCGTCTGCAGACCGGGCACAAATTTGGCAACCAGTAGGGCAAAAGGTCCAAGACGGTCAAACACGGCCTCCGTGTTCCGTACGCAGAAATCTGGCTCCAGCGAAATCGCACAGAGGACATTCAGCACCTTGCCACCCCTCGCTTTACCCATTAGATACCACATTAGATCAGCAGGCATCGATGCCAAAACAGTAATGAGAATGACGAGAGGGAAGGACAGTTGAGCGGTACCGACTAACGCACCCGCCGCCAGCAACAATGGCGCAGCCGGAAGCGGAAGTCCTATCTGATCAAGCATCACCCAAACAAATATGACTAAATAGCCGTACCCAATCAAAAACTGTACAAACTCAGCCACAACGTGTCACCCCTGGTGCCCGGATACGCATCGCGCGGTCAGTGATAGCTATCAGGCAAAACCAATATGCAATCCTTTGCCTGACGAGGTAAAACAAACCACGATTAGGTTGTAGGTTCTAAATCCCAGTTCCCTATCATTTGTTGAACTGAGCGTCGTCGCCATCGACCAGGCCGGCGACTTCGGCGAGACGGGAATTCATCATATAGGTGCAAATGGAGTACACGAATTCGACGATCTGCCGGGTCGTGAATTGCTCGCTCATAGCGGTCAATACCTCTGCCGAGGGTCGACCGATCTGCGCCACCTCCGTGGTGAACTGAAGCACCAGTTGCTGCCTGGCATCGAACACGGCGGCGTTGATATCACGATCCTTGATGAGAGCATTGAGTTGCGCCTGAGTCGCACCTGCCCGCAGTGCTGCCCGACCGTGATTGCCCCATTCGTAGGACGATCCTGCCAGCACGGATGCCTCCACTATGGTCAGTTCGCGCAACAGTGGCTCCAAGGTGTTGGCGCCATTGGATGCACCGTTAAACTGCAGCCACGGCTGGAACACATTCTCGGCGTGGGCTGTGACGTGGAACAGTGCCAAGTCGAACGGCAGCGCATTCCAGGCTTCTGCGGCATTCTTGCCGGCGTCTGCTTTGCTGATGAGTGGGATTTTGTCCATTCCTGTATCCTCTGTTAGGTGTTGGCCGTGGAGGACAAGCGCAAGGTCATCTGTCAGCCCTTAATAGTGTACTGCCCCGCAATTAAGTGGTCATTATTCGGTCGGCATATTTTGTTCCTGACAAGGCACGAGGACGCCGTGGGTTGGGCACCCTCGCCCCTCGCCGGGCACCCCACAACAACGAACAACGGGGACGCCCAGTCGAAGTCCAGGGACAAAGCAGGCCAGCGAATAAGGCCACGTAATTGTGGGACAGTACACTAGCTTGTCGTGCTAGCGCCACCATCACAGGGCACCGTCACGCCGGTCACGAAACTTCCGGCCTTTGAAGAAAAGAAAATCACCAGGCCCGCTGCGTCTTCCATTGCACCGGACCTTCCCATCGGCTGAGCAGCCAGCAACGCCTTCTCCTTAGCTTCAGTGTCAAACAGGGGAGCCGTCATTTTCGACTTGAACAGGCCCGGCGCAAGAACGTTGACGTTGATGTGATCCTGCATCAGGTCCCTCGCCATCTGCACACTCAGTTGACCAAGTCCTGCTTTGGCTGCGACATAAGAGTAGTTCTGCAAGCCACTCGGCCTGAGACCATTCACCGATGTCACATTCACAATAACGGCCCTATTGTCGGAACTCCCCGCGCGACGCAACAAGGGCAGCAACTGCTGGGCAAGAAAGAACGGACCCTTAACATCTAAATCGACCACCCTGTCCCACGCCTTTTCATGGAACTCATCTATGTGTAAGTTCCAGGTTAAACCCGCATTATTCACCAGAATATTCAGCATCTGTTCTCTTTCTTTGATTTCATCCGCCAGGCGCGTACAACCTTCAACATTGGATACATCCGATGGAATGGCAATGCACTCGCCGTATTCCGACAGTTTGGCTTCGGTCGCATGACAAGCATCCACTTTACGAGAAGCCACGTACACTTTAGCGCCGGCACGAACCAGTCCTTCCGCGATCATCAAGCCGATGCCGCGAGTTCCACCTGTCACCACGGCCACCTTGCCGGCGATGCCGAAGAGATGCTCATAGAAAGAATTGCTCATAAAGACTCCTGCAAGTGTGCGGTCAGACAGTTGTTTTCAGAAACTGCCGGGATCTGGGCGCCGACCACTGCTATCTACCGGTATCTCTCTTAACAGCCGGCAGACATAGGCCGTTAGATGGAAGCGATGTATTGACATCGTTAGGTTCCAGCGAATCGGAAGATTCTGGAGTGGATGGACGATAACATTCACCACACCTTCTCCCAGCGCCGGCTTTCCACGGATCGGTACATCGCCAGCGCCGTCCGCAATTCCCCAAGGGAATATTGCGCAGACGCCTGTAAGGGCGTGCCGTGTAACACTGCTAAACTGAAATCGTGCAGTTCAAAACCGTAGCTGTCCACCTTGCCGGGAAAGAGTTCCATAATCATCTTCCCTTCAGGATGCTCGCCGTCAAACAACACCAAGCGTCCCTCGCGCCCCCGTTCGATGACCAGTTCTCCCGCGGTCCCGGTGATATGGAAGTCGTCGCCGGGACCGACCGCGCTATCGGTCAGCAGCGCGTCAAAGGTGGCAGTCACTCCATTCGAAAAACGAAACAGCGCGTGAGCCACCGATTCACCTTCCAAGTTGGCGATGTGACGCCCGGTGACAGCGATGACCTCGTCGATCTCACCGAACCACATGCGCAGCGGTCTTATCCAATGGGCACCACCGTCAATACAGATGCCACCACCGGATCGCTTTAACAGAAAGCGCCAGGGAATCGGATCGGCAGGATCCAGGCGCAACGGGTCAAAAAAAGATGCGCGAGCGGAAATGACGTCCCCAATGGCACCCGCCTCGATCATCTCTCCTGCCTTGATGACGTCAGGCCAGTATTGTGATTGCTCGGCAATCATGAAAACCGTACCGGCACTCTCCGCTGCAGCCAGGATACGGTCACAGCTCTCCAGATCCATTGCCATTGGCTTTTCCAGCACCACGTGTTTGCCTGCCGCCAAGGCCTCTACCGCGGCTTGCTCATGCAAATCGTGCGGCAGCATCAGATCAACCGCATCGAAGTCACCACTTCCAAGCGCATCGCCGAGCGATGAAAATGCAGCGCCCCCGGTTCGCTCAGCCATCGCTGCAGCACGCTCCGGATCATCGTCCACAACCGCTGTAACCTCAATGAGCGGCGCATGGTAACTGATGCCACGCCAGTGAGCCCGCGCGATATTACCGCAACCTACCAGCGCGATCTTGACGCGATCCGAATCTGCCATGTGTCTTTCCCAACATCGATCAATAGTGAAGTGGCAAGCACCTCATCTGGCGCTCCCAAGGAGAGAGATTATGCATCAGCGTGTGCAGGTAATACAGAAAAGGTCTTCGCAGTGGTGTTCTTCGTCATTGGACTTCCTCGCATGCTCCCTGGCCAGACTCAGTCTTCTCACACCGGCCAGAATTGCCAACCCAATTCCCCAGTAATCACCAATCTCGCAGTTGGTTGAGACATGGGATGGGGTGTTGGTGGGGCGCCTTCGGAGCGCGCTGGAGCCATGGATGGCGGAAGCGTGATCCAGGTGCCTTTGGCCATGGAGGGCCAAAGGCAAGTAGCGTAAGCAACACCCCATCCCATGTCTCAAGAGCTCGCAAGTACGTTCCCAGTGGTGGATCCTCTGTGACGGATCCCCAGTGGCGGGTCCCGGTTGGACATCAACGGTTTACAATCGATGTCCCTTGGTTTTTTCTGATACCATAATTACCCCTGTAATCCCCAAACATCAAGAGACGATATGCGAGAGTGCAGGCGAACGACATAAGCTTGCGCCGCAGGAGAAGAAGCGTCATGGGTCCCCTTGCCAAGACTCGGATTCTGGAAGTATCCAGCAGCATTGCGCCCGCATACTGTGCACGTCAATTTGCCCTCTGGGGCGCTGAGGTAATCACCGTTGGGGATGGTCGGCATAATTCGCCCCGCCAATATCCAACCTGTTCAGTGCAAGGCAAGGATCACTCGTTACTGCAGGAAACTCTGCACATTGGAAAACGCTTTATCCCGGAATCAGAGGTCACAGCGGAACTCATCGAGAATGCAGACGTCCTGATCACGGATCGACCAAAAGCCGATCTGCTGAATGCAGCAGGTTTCCGTGATGTATCGCATTGGCCAATCGTCGTCGACATCTCACCTTTCGGGAGAACCGGAGCCTACGCCCGCCACGCAGCGACTGAACTCTCCGTAGAGGCCGTCTCCGGATTTCTCTCGATCAATGGCAGTCGTGACCGGGCGCCCCTCAGGATGCCGGCAAATCTGATCGGTTACATCTGCGGCGTGAACGGCTTTATCGCTGCCCTGGCAGCGTTGCACCGCTTGCATCACTCGGGTATAGCCGAGCAGGTTGAAGTCAGCTGGATGGAGACGCTCGCCACCATCGTTCCGCTGCTACGCACCCAATTGGAATGGCGACCCGAACAGAGAGATGGAGGTCCTGGGGCCAAGCCGCTGGGCGTGCGCCTCTACAAGGTCGGCCGGGGTTATCTATCCCTTGGCCTAAACCTCAGATCTGCGCTTGAAGTCCTGCTGGAAATCCTTGGATTGGATGAAAAGGATATTCCCGATCATCTGGATACTTTGAAGAAGAGACAAGACTACAACGCACTCTTTGCCTTCGTTGAATCACTGCATTCGCCATTCGACATTGACGACCTTTTCAAGATTCTGTCGGAGCAGCCCCACCGATCTGTCGTTGGTAAAGTGCAGACACCAGCGGAACTGTTAACGGATCCGCAGCTGGAAGCACTTGGTTTCCTGCATCATCTGGATCATCCCAGGCTAGGCAAGATTACCCTCGCTGGACCGCCGGCAAGAATGTCGGCAACACCTGCAGAATGTCCATCGCCGGCAGCTCTTACGGCTGATCCGGATGTGACTTGGTCATACCGGGAAGACGCGCCGGTTGCAGCACCCATCTCCTTAGACCGTCCCCTTGCGAACGTTCGGATCATCGATCTAACCCAAGCCTGGATAGGTCCCTATGCAACTCAACTCTTAAGGGATCTGGGCGCCGAAGTGATCAAAGTGGAATCACATCTTAAACCTGATGTCTGGCGAATGTTGCCGCCCACCAAACCAAAGGCGCTGATCAATCATCGTGCAGCTCTGGCGAACACCAGTAACAACTTCAACAGTGTCAATCGCGACAAGAAGAGTCTCACCCTGGACCTAACGAGGCCACAAGGCCGGCAACTGTTTCTGCAACTGGTGGCAGATGCCGATGTGGTTATGGAAAACTATACACCTAACGTGATGAACCGGTTTGGTCTCGGCTACGAAGATCTAAGAAAGGTGAACCCATCTCTTATCATGGCCTCCTTTTCCGGCTATGGAAAGGTGGGACCTTATGCCAACTATCGAGCGACCGGCACCACCATTGAGGCGACGGCTGGATGGGATAGCCTGTTCGGTTATGCCGACGGGCCACCCCTGGTAATGGGATTCTATCAGGCCGATGCGATCACCGGCCTGCAGATGGCGGCGACTACCCTTGCGGCCCTTAACCACCGCAATCGTACCGGTGAAGGACAATACGTTGAGGGTTCCATGTTCGAAGCCGCAACCGGCTATATCGGTGAACTGATCCTTGAAGCCGGTCTGGGTAAATCACATGAGCGATTCGGCAATCGGCACCCGGATATGGCGCCCCATGGCGTATACCCCTGCGAGGGGGAGGACCAGTGGGTGGCGATCGCGGTAAGGGATGACCGGGAATTCAAGCGATTCCGGGAGATTTCGGGCCTTGACCTTTCGGACCCTGCCTTACTCGATCTAGCCCATCGCCTCACACAACAGGACTACTTGGATCAGCAAATATCGACATGGACCGGCGAACTGACGACTCAAGAGGCAACGCGCCAGCTACAGGATATCGCCATCGCCGCAGCACCGGTGCAGAGAACCGATCAGGTCTTGGCCGATCCGAACCTTCGGGACTGGTTTCAGCCCTTGTCTCATCCCGATCTGGGCAGTCATCTGTATGATGGATTTCCGTGGCGATTCTCCAACAGCGAGTTGTCGTCCGAATCCGCTTCTCCCAGGCTCGGCCAGCACAGTCGTGAGCTGCTGTACAGGTTGCTGGGTCAAAGTCACACGGAAATCGATCGATTATTCAGGTCTGGAGTCAGCGGCGAGGTGTTTTAGTACCAGTTGATCGGATTATCCCTCGCTTGATCTGATTCTGTCGCCAAATAATGCAGGTATGCTAGGCTATGCTTATCTACACTCGCCGCATAGCGCGATATCAGCCGCACCCGTACACATGCCAACAAGTAAAGAACAGGAATTCAAGTGCCCACTCGGTGACCAGGGCTGCCAGTGGCTGGAACACATTTCCAAACTGCAAAGCCGGGTGGATGAATTGGCTCAACTGGTTTCGCAGGATCCCCTGACGGGCCTACACAACTTACGGCATTTCAATGACATTCTGCCACAAACAATGGAACGTACGCGCCGCCTCGGCCACGCAAGCGGCCTGATTATGATCGATCTCGACAACTTCAAGGCTGTCAACGACACATGGGGACACGAGATCGGCAATCTCACCCTGAAGCAGGCGGGTACGATAATGACTCAGCAGGTGCGTATGGTCGATACCGTATGCAGATATGGCGGCGAAGAATTCGTTGTTGTTCTGCCGGATACTCAACTGCGCCAGTGCGTCAAGATTGCCGAACGTATCCGTAAATCGATTGAAGCAACGCCGTTAATCTTCAGTGAGGGTGAAGTCTACATTACCGCCAGCATGGGCATCGAAGTCTACCAAGGCGAAACCCAGATGACGTCTCAAGCACTGGTCCACGCTGCCGATAAACTGCTCTATCAGGCCAAGCATGCCGGACGCAATCAGGTGGCTCACCGCGATTTTGCCGAAGTAGAGTCGACCACGGCCGTCAGCCAGGAAGAGATAGATGCCCTGTTCAAGGGTTCCGATGTGAGTTAGCAGACTTGGACCGGCTATGAGCGTCGGTGATGCAACGGCGCACCGATTTGATGCGCCCGATACACTCAGAGAGGCGCCCCATACACTCAGGGATGTCCCCTGCCAACTATCGCCATAGCTCTGATGAAGCCTTCATCCAGCGAGTGAGGTGGCGCATCTCCGCTACCAGTTCGCCGCTTTCCATGTCGATCAGTTCTGAATCCACCCAGGCAAATTCCGTTTTCGGGCTGGCCCCAACACAGATTACCTTGCCGTTTCTGCGATAGGCCCTGTCCAATCGAATGGGGCCATGGCGTAGCGCGATCTCGGTTGCACCAAAGAAACCGACCGCCTGCTTGATCATGCCCCGCGGAAAGCCGGCGTTGAGTAAGCCGTACATCGAGGCCGGAGATATCAGGATGCCGTCATATTCACCTTCGCCGCCACCCTCTTTGACTTTGACATCGTCTGCGGCCGGGCACTGTACCCCCACTTCAAGATCAGCCAGAATCCTCAAATCCTCCTGCCGGGCACTTTCCAGAGTCATACTCCTGACATAGGCAGCTTCCCGGGGATTGCCCACCGAAAGAGAACCTTTAGCAACGATGGTGCCTTCCGGTGTCTCAATCCAACCGTCCACCCTGACATCGTCACTGTCTGCGGGCGTTTTAATTCCAGCCCGGACATCCTCTTTGTGGGTGGTTGCATAGGTGTAATACATGCTGACTGTGCCGCGCTGATACCACTTGAGCCCCCATCGCTCCTGAATGATCGGAACGAAGTGATCCAGGTGCACGGTGCCGGGAATGGTGCCGCCACGCATACCGATCTTGGTGGCGACCGCATCGTTGTGGATGGATCCCGGTTGATCCTGCCAGAGATTGATGGGTTGCTGCCAATCGGAATATAGCTTGCCGTCTTCTACTTGTATTGCATTGGCCATTTTCTCTCCCTCTTCGGTGAGTATCCTGGTGTCACGGTAACACATTCCACCGAATCTGTAATCGGCCGCTCAACCAAGGGCGCTCATGCATGTGTATGCGCCGAAACGGCCGCGGGAGCAGATCCAGAAGCCACTCAGGGGAAGAGGTCGCCTGGGCTTTCCTATGGTAGACTCAAGATAAAATCGAGGTACTGAGTTGGCACCGCTCAAGGGTATTCGCGTTCTCGATCTGACCAACTCACGGGGTGAGTTGGCAGGCCGCATGCTGGCGGATCTCGGCGCTGAGGTCCTGAAGATCGAGCCCTCCGAAGGTGTAAATTCCAGGCGACTTGGGCCGTTCGATGCCCATGACAACTCTCTCTTCTGGGCCTGTTTTGGGGTCGGTAAATCCAGTCTGCAGCTTGATCTCAACAGCAGTGACGATCGTAACACATTGACGCTACTGGCAAAAGGCGCGGATCTGCTCATCGAGAGTTTTGCGCCCCGATACGCTTCCAGCATCGGCATCGGCTATCACAGATTGAGTGCCATCAATCCCCGCCTGATATACATCGCCATAACCCCTTTTGGTCAGGAGGGACCCAAGGCCAATTGGCCAGCCACAGATCTAACACTCGAGGCAGCAGGTGGCAGGCTTGCCATGCAAGGGGACAAGGATCGACCCCCCATTCCAGTCGGCTTCCCGCAAACTTATCTGCAAGGGGGCGCACAAGCCACAGCGGACGTTTTGATTGCCCTTAACGAGCGGGAAAAGTCCGGCTTGGGACAGTTTCTGGATCTGTCCCTACAGGAAGTTGTCTGGTGGACCTTGATGGCGGCACAGGGCAGTCCAGTGTGTGTCGGACGAAATCCACCCGGGTGCGACGATGACCGCGCCATGGGAGTTCGAAGCCGCGCCCAGTACGTCCCTCAGGTCTCTGAAGCCAAGGATGGATTGGTGATCGTCGCTGTTGGCGGAAGCCCGCCAGGCAAGAAAGGTATGGTGACCTTTGCGGTAGATGAGGCCCGTGACCACGGCGACCTGGAAGAGGACCTAGATGGCTATGACTGGAACAACTGGGTGCCGCTGCTGAGACAGAATGAAATCAGCGAAGATCAGCTCGTCCGCGTCATGAACCATCTGCGTAGGTACATCAAGCGTCGCAGCAAACAGGAACTGATCGATTGGGCACTAACGAACGATCTACGCCTCGGACCCCTCAATACCACCCGTGACCTGATTAACGACCGCCAATTGAATGCTCGGGAATTCTTCATAGAACTGGGCGGAGTCAAACAACCGGGGCCCTGGGTGAAAATGAGCGGCACGCCCCTCACGATAACGCAACCCGCGCCTAAGCAGGGGCAGGATACAACACCTGTCTGGCAAGAAAGCTCAATTCCTGTTGCGCCGCTGCCCCGTAACGGTAACGCATTCGAAGGGCTGAAGGTGGCCGACTTTTCCTGGGTCGCTGCCGGACCTACCATAGGCAAAGCGTTAGCAGATCACGGAGCCACGGTAGTCAAACTGGAGTCAGCGACCCGTCTTGACCTGTCACGCACGCTGGCACCTCACCTACAAGGTGAGCCCGGTGTCAATCGCAGCTACTGGGCCTATCTCTACGCCACTTCCAAGCTTTCGATGCAGTGCAATCTGGCAACCGATGCCGGGCGAACGCTGGGGCGGAAGATGTGCGACTGGGCGGATGTGGTCATCGAAAGCTTCTCGCCGGGCACCATGGCAAAGATGGGTCTGGATTACGACGCACTGTGTGGCGATCATTCGGATCTCGTCATGCTCAGTACTTCGATGTTGGGCCAAACAGGCCCTCTCCGGGAATATGCAGGCTATGGACAACAGGCATCGGCGTTCGCCGGTTTTCAGAACATTACCGGCTGGCCCGACCGTGAGCCCTGCGGCGTATACGCGCCCTATACGGATGTCATTGCTCCCAAATTCGGCATCTCGGCCCTGGCTGCAGCGCTATACGAAAGAAACAGATCCGGGAAGGGGCAACTGATCGACCTGGCACAGGCTGAGTGTTCCCTCTACCTTCTGGCACCCATCATCATGGATGAGATCGCCAACGGTGTGACAGCGGTTCGACCGGGGATGGATTCCATCTACGCCTGCCCGCATGGATCCTATGCAACTGCAGGCACGGAACGATACATTGCTCTATCGATAGAAACTGCAACCCAGTGGCGCTCGTTGCTGCGCCTGGCACCGCTTGCCGCTTTTGCAGACGAACACTTCGATGACATGGCAGAACGCCGAGCATTACTCGATGAGATCAACAGCGCCCTGGTGGGATGGACCAGCAATCAGGATCCGTGGCGACTGGAAGAGGCCCTGGTTGAAGCTGGTGTGCCGGCTTCGGTCGTGCAACGACCCCTGGATGTATTCAACGACCCGCAAATCGAAGCCCGCCAGTTGAAACAGGTTTTGCCCCAGAGTGAAACCGGAGACGTAATCCACTTTGGATTCTGTACCCGTTTTTCCGCCAAGGAACAGATGGTGCTCACGGCACCACCCTCTTTAGGCGAACACAACGACCACGTACTGCGGAATCTGCTGCACCTGTCTGAAGCGGAGATTGCAGAATTACATCGCGCGGGAGCCATGCAGTAATAGTGGCGACACGCTGAGGAAACTACTGTGAGCGATTCCATCAAGGTATTCTGGCAACCCGGCTGAACGAGCTGCCTGCGAACCAAAGAGTTCCTTTCCGCCCGTGGGGTGGTTTACGAATCCATTAACGTAGCTGAAGATGAAAGAGGTTTACAGCAGTTGCGTGTGCTTGGCGCAAGAAGTGTACCGGTCGTCTCGAACGGGAACTCTTTTGTTTATGCTCAGGATCTAAACGAGATCTCCCGCTTCGTGGGCCTCGACTACCGGGTATCGCCGGAGCTGCCGGCAGAGATCCTGGTCGGCAGGCTGGCAAACGTGATCGACACTGCCAGCGTCCTGATTCAGCAAATCCCGTCAAACTGTCTGCAGGACAAACTGCCTGGCCGGGACCGCACGTATCTGGCCCTCGCCAACCACATCTTCGAGATTGCCGGCGGCTTCCTGCAGGTTGCAGGCGGCGCGGATTTCACCGGTTCCATTGCAATGGCTGTCCCGCGCGAGGAACGTACACCAAACGAGCTGAACGCCTTCGGTCGTAGCATCATATCGGACCTCAATGAGTGGTGGATGAGTTGCAGTGATCCTAGTTGTGTTCTGCACGTGACGACCTTCTACGGTCCGCAAACACTCCACGCCGTCCTCGAACGATGCACCTGGCATGCGACGCAACATGTTCGTCAGGTAGTCATGATCCTCACGATGCACGACGTGGAGCCGGACAGGCCTCTGACTGCCGCGGATCTGGCGGGGCTACCACTTCCCGATGGTGTCTGGGACGGCTGAGCCATCGGACGATTCAAATTTCATTTCGGATGCAACTTCAGTATCCTGGCATGGAACAACCGGAGGAGAGAATATGAGCGAACAGGCAAGAGATGGCGCGCTAGCCGCTTACTGGCAATTTTTCGAGTCATTCAATACACGGGACAGTGAGAAGTTTGCCAGTGCCCTCCAGTTTCCCCACCTGCGGGTATCGGCCCGTGGTCCGGCCCCGAGTATCATAGCCAAGCCCGACCTGCAGGCTCAGGGAACATCCTATGAGCGAATCCTGGCCACCGGATGGCACCACACCATCGGTGCGGAACCAGAAGTGTTGCACCTATCTCCGGAAAAAGTGCACATCAGGGGCGGCTGGACCCGGTACAACAAGGACGACGAGCCGATCCTTACCAACTTCGTCACCTACATCGTCACGCTGGTAGAGAATCATTGGGGCATTCAATGCCGTTTCGGCGTCGATCCGGGTCCCGATGGCGAGACACCGAAAACGGCAGCCACGGCCCTTACTGTGCTGGAAGGCGCTCTCGCCGCCATGGGGTCCGGCGACCTGACGGCGGCAACGGAATTGTTCAACTACCCCCACTTCAACATCGATCCGGGCGATGTGCGGAGTTATGCGAGCGCAGATGAAGTTGCCCCCACCCTACCGAGTGGCGACGTCAAGCCGAGCGATCTGCGGGCACTGCAGAGTGGTCCCAATTCCGTAAGCATGGCCTTCGATGCAAAGATAGACAGGCGCGACATGCAAGGCGTCGTCCTGGCCACGGAACGCGAGGGGCACTGGGGCATCGAGAGTCGATCGATTATCGTGCACTAGTCAAAACAGAGAGATTGATTTGACTTGTTGGGGAGGCCTACTTCAAGACCTGTCAAAAGAAGGTCACCTAGTCGCAGATTATCGTTATTCGTGTCTGCGGGTCCCTGAGACATGGGATGGAGGTGTTGCTTACGCTACTTGCCATTGGCCATCCCTGGCCAATGGCACCTGGATCACGGTTCGAAGGCGCTCCACCAACACCTCCATCCCATGTCTCAACCAACTGCATGCTGGGTGATTACTGGTGAGCCTGTTACGGCTTCTATGACCAGAATGCACCAAGTATGAAGTCAGGGACAAAGGAGCATACATAGCGTAAGCCCACCTGGACTGGCACACTCATGGATTAGGCAGCAGCGCCCAACCCCTATGCCCTACTGCCGAATGTCCCAACACTATGCCGGTGTATGTGATTTGAGGAACTCGACGATCATATCTACTGTTCCATCAACCCGTTCCGGCTCTTTCCACTGTTCGACCAGTTGTGCATTGGGAGCCAGGTCCGCCACCTCTCTGGAGATAACCTCCGGGTGGTAGAGATCGGTGCCCATCAGTACCAGCAAGGGCGTGGCACAGGATCGGACAAAGTCGCGGCTGACGTTGAAGACGAAGTCGCCGTCGTACATATTGCCGCGGAACGAACTCCAGGTGGCCTCGTCAATTTCCGGTCGGCTCTTCTTTAGATCAGCAGCCCACCCATCGAACATTTCGTAGCAGGCCTGTTTGTTGTCGCTGAAGCCGATGGTCTGCTGCAGAACGGCAGCGGCTACTCGATCGGGAGCGGCCTGCATCACGCCGAAACAGTATGGCCCACCAATACAGCCACCGAGCAGATGGCAGCGATCGACCTGCAGATGGTCCAGCAGGGCCAGGTGATCGGCGGTATAGCTGTGCCAGCCATCCTCCCCGCTGATCGGAGCGGTAGACTGGCCCGCATTGCGTTGATCCATGGCGATGACTCGAAAGTGGGGTGAGAGGAATTCAATGGGATTGAAAGGTGGACCCTCCCAGAATCTGATTTCCGATCGCATTCCGCCGGCAGCGAACAGCAGGACTGGAAATCCTGATCCGCTCTCTTCGTAGTATATCTTTGTATCCTGCTGTTCAAAAAATGGCATAGACAACTCCCTGGATTTGCTGAGGATGTTGCGTATGTTCTTAATCTTCTGGACAAGGTTTAAGAGGAAGCTGTCCGCCGTTCTGCAGGGAGGCGATCCAGCCTCCGTCGAAGAACTGCAGGTAGGTCAGCACGCAGAACCCTGGACCGGCTGCCAGTTTCATGAGACAGATGCTAACGATGGAAATATGTGGCGAATAGAAGATCAGAGGAAACTTTCGCGCGCATTTCGGATACAAAACGATCAGCATCATCAATTTGTCGGCAAAAGAGGAAACCATATGGGCAAGCCATCCATCGCAACTCAGCAGATCACACCTGTCCTCAAGGTGAGTGACGTCAGCAAATCGATTGACTTCTATGTGGATGTATTGGGTTTCAGTACGGAATTCACGTTTGGCGATGATTACGCGGGCGTCAAGATGGGAGACCTTATCATTCACCTCAATGCGGCACCGGCCAGCAGTGACAGAATTGGCAAAGGATCCGTCTATATATTCTGCCGCGATGGAGTCGATGAGTATTATAGGATGGTGGTTGATAACGGCGTCGACATCAGTAGTGACCCACCGAAGGAATATGAGTACGGCATGAAGGATTTCCGGTTGAGTGACCCGGATGGTAATTGGCTTACATTTGGGCAGGAGGTCGGTTGAGGAATACCGAATCTTCCCGCTAGACCGCCCTACCAGCTAAGTCAGTCAGAAGTTACCCATGTCATCGAGGGCCGACTCCCACCCGTAGCCTCTAGCGGCTGAACGGACTTCTTGCCGGTGCCAGCTTCGGTGGCGTCCAGGAACCATCGGCGATCTTGCCGCCGGCCGCAGACGTTGCCAGCTCCATGATCTTGTCGGTGACGTTTGGTTCGTAGCCTTCCGTGTGTCCCTTCATCAGTTTGACCACGTCCGCCACGACCCGGCCATCGCGGCAGTTGGGATACTGGTAGACCTCTGCACGTCCAGACCTGGGATAGCGACCCCAGCCATCGGAACCCGGATCCTGGCGAGTGGAGTCCCAAACATAACCTAGTCTAGGATCGAGCACGTCCTTGGATTGCACCCGGGCATCACACTGGTATTTCTCTGCCAGTGGTGACGTTTCACCGGGAATCGACTCATATTCGCCATTGGCGAAGATAAATGAGTAATCACAATCTCCACCGGGAGGACCAGAGGCGGCACTGCGAGGAAATCTCGGCGTGGGGCTGTCCGAAGCTGCTTCGCCGGTTCTGTAGACAGGTAGTCGGCCAAATCCAAAGCCGCCTTCCGGTCGTGTGACCGGGCCAATCCGGCCACCCGACAGGCTGATTCGCACGTCAACCTTGTCTCTGAAATAGGGCGTGCAAATTATCCGATTGGAGGTCATCCCGCCTTGGCTATGACCGGCAAGGATGAAATTTTCAACATTCTCTTTGCCTACTGCGCCAACGACCAGATCAACGGTGTTCTGCAAATACTCATCGTCTTCGGATTGCCAGAATCTTGTCGGAGACCCGGGAGTAATGATCACCAGTTTGTGCTTGTCCTTTACATCCATTACCGGGAAGTAATTACGTTGCCAATTCGCATACGAACCGGCGCCGTGCAGGCTCAGAACGATGCTAACCTTGGCGCCAGGTGTGTAATCAGACGGGCAGTCCAGGAAAAACGTACGACGCGTTCTCGGCTCAACTGTGTTACCGGGTTGGGTGACCACTGAACTCTCACAAGCACTATCCGGGCAATGCCATAGCGGTGTTGCCGCACAATCCGTACCCAGTAGACTATGGGACTCCTGCGCTGCCGTTGCAGTTGAGACGAGCATCGTCAGCACGGCCAATGCCAGGTGTGACTTCTGCGCTGGTTGTTTGTTCCGAATCATCTGGCCTCTCCTCATTCTCAGTTACACGGTTGTGATTTAAGACCGCTTTAGCTTTGCAGTGTACCAACTAGTTCCTTCAGCACAACCTGACCATTTCTAAAGACGGGCCACCCGTCTCCTGGGAGGATCGCGTCAACGGCAGAGAATTCGGAAAGCTGCAATGCCGATGCAACTGCCAGTTTCTTATCCGTTAACTTGGCGTCCGGCAGCATACAGAGCTTACCACCCTCGTGGGCGCGAATAAGATCACCGGTAATCAATGTGCTGTCTTCAATTAGCAGGGCCAATTCTCCAGCTGTTTTTGACCCATGCAGGACGGTGACCTTCAAGCCCTTCAGATCCACGTCACCTTCGCCTAACCACTTTGAACAGGCGATGGGGAAAGTGTCTCTCTCTGCTTCCGGTCCCCACACTTCGGCACCTGTTTTTGACGACAATCGTTCGGCGTCACGTACGTGATCCGAGTTGGTAATAATGATTTGGGTAACCTTCCCGAGGCTGTGAAGATGCTCTTCATCGTGTTCTGTCAGTGGCAGCGGATCGATGACCACATTACCGTCATCTCTCACCCATAGATAACTGTGAAAATCTATATTGCGATCTTCATCAAACTCACTCCAGCAATAGAGATTCGGCTTGTGCAATTTCTTCATTTTGTGCGGACTCCGGACGGTTACGATTGAGCTTATCTGGGGCATGAATCGACATTGAAGTTGCTGATCGGATGCGCAAGATATGCATTGCTCTGACTGTGTTCCATCTCTCGCATTCTATGTTCTATGCCGATCGATCCATGTTCTATTCCACTCGACCCATGTTCTATTCCACTCGACCCATGTTCTATGGTAATCGACCTATGCTCGAGGTCTATCGCTTCTCGTAAAACCTGTTCAATAGAATCAGGGTTCTTACTGAACAATCAATCGCTCTGTTGGTTTTCCTTTTCCAGTTATCCGACAAGGGGAAATAGTTGTCCCTGGGAGTATTGCCGCCAAAATCCCAAAGCCCATTCTCATTCTGCTGCTCCCATATCCATCTCACTGCCTGCTCCGCAAGTGCAGGCCAGGTGACAAATCTGGATAGGATTTCATGTGCTGCAAGCCAGCGAGGGAAATGCCGCTCACGTACCAGGGGCGGGTCCTGTAAACAGCCACCATAGGTGTAATATATGCCATCTTCTTTGTGCAACACGAAATCGAGCAGTCTTGTTTCAACCTGGCCAGGCAGCAAACAATCCTTTGACGAGAGCAGCAGCAAACCATATTTGGTCAGGCAGGAACCATGGGAGCGGCTTTCAATTCCGGACGCCTTGACGTGGAACTGCAGCTCTTTGTCGCGATCGTAGTTTTCCGTACGGAAGGCTTCCTTGGCCGCCCCGGCGAACCGCTGGGCCTGTTCCGCCACCAGGGGATGATCCCGATCGATCAAGGACAGGTTGGCGGCAGAAATCGCCTTGATCGCGTATTCCCAGAGGGCGGGATTGTCGTGCTTTTCGGGATGATCAGACCAGGTTGCCCCGCCCTGCAAATGTGCCTCAATGAATTCTGTCGTGCGCTTTAGGATGCGATCCTCGTTGTCCAACCCCACTGCCAGCGCGCGTTCAATCGCCTTTTCGGTCGTGGGGAATTTCTTCTTTGCGCGAGTGTCTTGAGTGTGAAATCTTCCCCATGTCCCGTTCTTTTCCTGGCTCTCACCAAGTTCTTTGGCAAACCGTGTATTACAGACCTCTTCCCGTGCAGCGCGATACTCAGAATCCTTGTTGGGGACGTGAAGAATGTCCCTGATTATCCGGAATCGAGGGACCGGGTGCAGGGGAGAGTCAAGTAGGCGCAGGGCTGTCTCTCTAACGTTGCTGCCTCTGTCCTTGGGCGCCATGTCGTTCTACTCCCTCTGTCGGTTGTTGATCCTCGTTACCGCTTCATCGATCAGTTCTTTGTCCTTTGTGTTCAGCCGCCCCGATAGCAGTTCCGCTGTCAACGCGTACAACTTCAAGCCTGCTTCAATCTCAGCGTACAAGGAGGTCTCTCCTTCAACACCAAATGCGTTGCGGCACAGAGAACTCCACTCGGAATCTTCTCCCATGCAGGCAAGCATTTCGGGATAGGCACCATTGTCCCCGGTGAGCAGTAGACCTTTGTGGATTCTCATGACTTTGAGAAGGCCCCAGGTTAAACCGTGCTTGCCATTCAGCAATCGCCCGGGATCGTTGCCTCTGAGCCCTTGCAGCGCCTTTTGGACTTCCTCGATCCAACCAACCATCATTGAACTGACCAAAGCATCGGCTCTGGCTTGCATCCCGTCATCCCAGACGAAGCAATCAGCGCGTTTCTTGATAGCGGCGAAATAACCGTCTCTGTCCCACAGCACTTTCGACTGCATCACGCCTTTGATGAATTCCGTTGCCATCTCCGGTGACAGGAACCAGTCTTCCACCTGATTCGTCGAGACGTTACTGACAACTACGAAATGACTATCTATCAGGTAAGTGACTAGCTCGTGCTCTTCCGGCATTTCCTGCCAAAAGCGGACGATATCGATGTCGCTATAGAGACCGAAGTCACCGCGAGCATGGCTTCCCATGAGTACGATCGACGCTATCCCGTCGATGAGAAATTTGCTCGCCAGTGCTTGGTAGTCAATATCCTGCATCGATTGACATCCAGAAGTCGTTCCTTCTGTGGTCACCTCTTACATCACCAACAGGTGACCACAGAATCGAGATGCGGTCATCCAGCACTAGCTGTGCTGTTAAATTCTGATCTCATCGTTATTTCATACCCAATTTCTTATTCTCGGCAAGAAGCTTGATCGCTTGTTGCAGTCGCCTAACCAATGTTTCCTGCTTTTTCGCGTTTCTCAACCAACCTACATACTGTTTCCTGTAACCCGGGGCTAGATTATTGAAATTCTGCCACGCCTTTTTGTTTTCCCTCAGCGCCGTTTCCATTTCGGGTGTGAGCGACATGTCTTGAGCGTCTCTGCCTTTCAGAATCTCTTCATCGTATTCTATCTTTTGATTGAATGCCGTCATTCCCGCTTCGGCCATCTTGCCTTCTTCTATCATCTTGTTGGCCAGCTTGATATTGAGCGGCGACCACTTACTACCTGATCTTCTGGGTGTGAATCTATAGGCGTACTTCTGGCTATCAATACTTCTCTTGAGGCCGTCTATCCAGCCAGAACACAATGCTTCCTCAACTGAATCACGGTAACCAATGCTGGACTGACCCGTGTTCTTCTTGAAAAAAACGAGCCATATCTCTTTTGCTACGGCGTGATTCTTGTTAAGCCAGGACCGCCACTCCTTCCGGTTGGCGGCATATAATTCTGATTTCATATTTCTCTGACCAGGGTTTCAACCACCGCGCTTGTGTGCGGTGGTGTCCAGTACATCGACCGAATCCGATTGCTACCCGATACCGGCTTCCGCGCTCTTCTCGATCATGCAGACACGGTTTCTGGTATGGTCAAGTGCCCAGAGATTGACACCGTCAAAGGCCAGGCCGGCACAGCCACCCTGAAAAGGCGTGGTACCCCAATCCAACAGCTTCCCATTCAGGTCACTTCTGAAGATGATTTCGGTCAGCAGCCAGTCGGTGTGCCACAAGGTATCGTCTTGTACAGCCAGTTCCATGCTGCCTGGTGCTCCCAGCACGCGTTGCCGATCCAGCTTCATATTTGCATCAAAGATACCGACCGCATTGAGGAAGCCATCCGCTACGACCAACTCATCACCGACCTGTGCAGCTCCCTTGATATTAAAAAGCCCATCAAGGACCTCTTCCTTCTGCACGTTGCCGGTCATGCAGTCGATCGTTAGCAGGCGACGTGTCTTCTCGTAACTTAACCACCCTTGTTCCGTAGGCAGTTGCTGCGTTAACACCAGTTCCCCATCTCTCCATCCAACGGATTCTCCGTGTTCAACATCGAGTTTCAACTGCCGCTCAACAATCCCGTTAGCGGCCGACAACGCAATTATCTCGTTGGCCTTCCTGTCATAAACCCAGAGCTTGCCGTCCCCCCAGGTCATGCTGACCAGTTCATCACCGTTAACCGGGATCTCCTTGACGATTCGCCAGTCGGCTGGAAGCGGAATCGGGTCGCGCAATGCCTCGAAGAAACCGTATTTAGTGAGGGCCCGAAACACCTTAACGCTGTGCTCCCCCCATCCGCCATCGGCTGTCTGTGAACGAAGGATCATGGGCACCTGTTTCTCCACTATTTCACGGGCCAGTGGCAGGTCCACGCTCCCGGCAGCGTCCAGATAGCCCCAGGGATCGTTGTAGTCGGCACAGCCGGCAGCATTGAGTGGTTCGGTGATGTTCTTGAAGCCTTGCTCAAGCGTTGCCGCAGAACGATCGTCGAGATGGCGATTCCGCCAGAGGGACATCAACCCCTTCACCGGCGTCCATGGACATTGGCGATTGAGGTGAATCCAATCGTCCGCTTCATCGATCTGCTTGCTGACTTCTCCTTTGAGGCCGGGAATCTCATTCCGATCAAAGCGCGACATGGCATCGTAGACACTCGGCGGAATCGACTGAAGACCTGCATCATAGCCGCCCTGGGCCACGAGATAGTCAAGAGCACGTTTAACGCGTGGCTCCTCTGCCGAAGCGCCCAGCTTAGCCAATTCCACCAGTGCTTCAGACGTGATCAACACGGGATGAAGCGGATGGGTACCAATGCTTCCGTCGTCCTGCTGCTCGGCCAACTGTGCGTCGATTTGCCGTGCGAAGACTTGCCGGTCCTGGGGTTTGGGATTCTGCAATACCAGCCGTCGCACTTCTGCTGCATCGAGTGAGCTGTCATTTTCCACCCACTGCATGGGGTCGTAGCGGAATCCGTATTCGAATTGCGTCTCTGACATGTGACTGCTCCTTCCTTTCAACCGGATGTAAAGTGCAGAACAATACTAACGCCGCGAACTGTAGTCCTTAGATAATACAACCGCTTCCTGACCGGAATCCAGTTGGAATCTCCCGATTTCAGCGTAACCACGAGCGAGGATGAAGGAGTTGAGTCGGTGATCCTCGGCGTACTCTACGAATCGCGCGTTGGCGGCACCCAATTCAATCAGTTTTCGTTCCGCATATTCGTATATGCCAGCGCCATAATCCTGCAGGTGCTCGGGGTATGTCACAACGAAGATGCGATAACTATCGGGGGGAGCGTCAGTTGCATGCTCAACAGCGCCATAGCCGAAGACGTTGTGATCGTCTGCCAATACGAAGTGATGCTGGAACCCACGCTTCGAGAAAGAACGCCTGTTCGATAGCCATTGGTCCTGTTCACCGGCACCGGGAACGTCGAAGACTGAACGATTGGCGATTGTTAATATGGTTGACCAGTCGCCGTCTCTGGGAGATCGGAATTGCATTCAGAGTTGAGATCGCATGTTTACAGCACCTGGTGAATCTGTATTAGGTTGCCGCAAGTATCCTCGAACACCGCAACGATAGCAGTTCCCACATTGGCTGGTTCCGATCTAAAGCGTACGCCCAGTGCCCCAAGCCGCTCATATTCAGCACCGATCTCGTCCACGGCAAACGAGGTCAAGGGAATGCCCGCTTCGAAGAGAGCCTGTTGATAGGTTAAAGCCGCCGGATTGAGGTTGGGCTCAAGGAGCAGTTCCGTACCATTCGGCTCCTCAGGTGAAACGACTGTCAGCCAGCGACCCTCGCCAGCCGGGAGATCCAGCTTCTTCTCGAAACCAAGCACGTCGGTGTAGAACCGAAGGGCGCTTTCCTGATCCTGGACAAGTACACTGTTCAGATTGATTCTCATCAAAGTCTCTCACCGTTTGAGCTCGATGGTGCGGTTTGTCTCTGTCAACTCCGCCCGGCAGCCCTACGCATGAGTACCGGCTTGGTTGACTTGTTAGCCATCAGTCCTGAGGACAGTTCCGTGGCGAAGGTAGTGATTGATCCGCCTTTCCCAGTCCTGCATGAACTCTTTATAGAATTCCTCCGTAAAGGAAGCAATGAAGGTATCGCCTTCCTGCCCAAGGCTGGTATGGGTGTAGCTGACTGTCGCCGTCGACCCCGCAACAGCCGGCTGCAGTTGAATGGTCAATTTGCACGCCGTGACATCAGGGGTGATTTTGATCATCTCCACCAAGCCATTGTCAGGTTCGTGCTTGTTGATGTACCAGATTGCGCCGGTCGACCCCGCTTCCGTAAGAAAGACACAGTCGGCTTCCGCAACACCCGATTGACAGTAGACGACCAGTGGATCCCAATCTTCAAGCCAATCCGCCTCGCGCACCGGGCACAGTAAGGGAAATACTTGCGACGGCTCAGCGACAAGCTGTTGGGTAAAGGTGCGAGTGACCCGATTGGGTTTCTCTATTCTCATCGGTCCGCCGGTATGTGAGTTCTAAACCAATCCATATTGCCTTCCATCACCCGCAGTACCTGGCGCGGCTCAGCCGGGCCATGGGGTGAACGGGGATAGATCACCATCTTCACCTCCACGCCCAACCGCTTCAAAGCACGATACAGTTCGAAACCCTGACTGATCGGTACACGCCGGTCCGCCTGTCCGTGTTGAATCAGGGAAGGCGTCTTGGCGTTGCTGATTTGAAAGAGGGGCGAGCGGGCACGGTACAGTTCCTCCAGTTCCCAGAACTCGCCGCCGAAGTAATCGGGGACAAAATCGGGTATGTCGGTGGTACCGTTCATACCGATGAGGTTGGCGACCGGTGCACCGATGGAGGCTGCTTTGAAGCGGTTGGTCTGGGTGATGATCCACGCAGTCATAAAGCCGCCATAGCTCCATCCCATAACGCCCAATCGCTCGCTGTCCGCGATGCCCTCACGGACTAGATGATCAACACCGGCCATCAGGTCAGTGTAGTCCATGCCGCCCCAGTCTGCTTTATTCAGCGCTCGGAATTCGATGCCGTATGCACCTGAGCCACGGGGATTGGCGCGCAGTACGGCATATCCTTCTGCAGCAAACGCGGCGACAGGATACAAACTCGATGCCCCTATAAATCCGCGCGTGTAATGACTGGCCGGGCCACCGTGAACGATCAACAGCAACGGGTACTTTTCATCGTTTCGATAGTCGACCGGCAACGTCAATAAACCCTCGATTTCAAGACCATCGGTGGACTGCCAGGAGATCACGCGCGTTCTGCCCAGAGGCAATTCGGGCATATCGGTGTTGGCACTGCTCACTTGAACCGGCTTGTAACGCTTGACACGACTGACGTGGGCTTCCGCGGGCCGATCCGTATCTGCAATGACCATACCGAAGCGTGTGCCGGTCCGGTTCAGGGACACTGCGGACACAAAAGCGTCCGGTTCTGCCAGGATCTCAATCTCCTTACCGTTGGTGGGTATGGACAGAATGCGCGATGAGGTCTTGTAGAACTCGAAGGCGAGGATGCTCTTGTCTGTCGATGCCCATCCCATAGGAGTGAGATCGGCATTGGAATTCTCCGCCAGCAATGCCGGTTCACCTCCCTTCGCCGGCATCACTGCCAGCCTGGATCGCTGCACCCAGGAAGGGGGATCATCGGTCATGACAAAGGCGATCCGATCCCCGCTCCTCGAATAAAGAGGTGCATATTCCGAAGCATTGCTGGTCGCCAATGCACTCACTTCACCTGTTTCGATGTCGACACTTGAAATGTCGGACTCCGTCCGGTCATTCAGCTTTGGCGTCGGTGTATGCGAATAGACGACTCTGCTGCCGTCGGGAGACCAATCCAATCCTGACGCATACGAGAGACTAACGTTGAAGTCACCTTTGGTCAGCTGTTTGGGTTTGGGTTGTTCCCCCTCTTTTGGCATCCCAACGAGCCAGATGTGTTGATACCTGTAGTCTTCATCCACCGTGACCTGATCATCCCTTGCCTTTGATTTCTTTTTGTCCTCTTCGGTCGGTTCATTTACCATGAGAAAGGCAATCCGGTCACTACCCGGGGACCAGATGAAATTCGTCAAGGCCGATTTAGCTTCCGTTAACTGTATTGCTTCACCGCCATCTGCCCGAATGGCATATAGGTTTGTCCAGCCGGCACGGCTAGACGTAAACGCCAACCAGTTACCATCCGGTGACCACTTCGGATTACCGGAACTGTATTCATCCGACGTAAACTGACGCTGTCTCTTACCATCGGTGTCAGCCATGAAAAGCTGAGTGATATACCGGCTCTTCTCGTCGGTCATGACCGCATGGGTTTGCGTCTAGACCACCTGTTTGCCATCCGGAGCCACTCGTACATTGCCGACTCTGCTAGTCTGCATCATCACCGCCGGGGTCCACTTTGTGACGTTCTCCTCGACATCACTCGCTTCAGTCGCAGTCTCTACACCCGTAGCTTCCTTATCAGCAGCGGACATGTCCTTGTCAGCAGCACATACAGGACCAGTCCAGACAAGAACAAGGAACAAGGTAAAGGGCCGTAGGGCTGGTAGACAAGGACGGAGTTGCATTTAGGATTTCCTTTGCTTTTGTTTTTTTCACATTGTCACAGGCGCCCCTTTATCATATCACTTCCGGGATTCCATCGAGCTATCACTAGACAGCACACTCCCGTTGCGGGAGGATAGAGCGTCGCTCCGCCCGTGTATCGAATCTGTGAAAGAGAGGCCGAACTATGAAACTCGAAGGCAAGACCGCCATAGTGACAGGTGGTAGCAGAGGCATCGGTAAACAGATCTGCCTGACATTGGCCAGGGAGGGGGCCAACGTGGTGGTGGCAGCGCGCACGGAAAACGAAGGAGAACGACTGCCGGGAACCATCCACAAAACAGTTGAGGAGATCGAGGCGGCCGGCGGTCGAGCCTTGGCTGTCAGGACAGACATAACAGTCGATCAGGATGTCGAACGGTTGGCCCAAACCTGCCTGGACCAGTTTGGCAGGATCGACATCCTGGTGAACGATGCTGCCGCTAACTATAACGCGATGGTGAAAGACCTGACCATCAAGAAATGGGATGTGATGATGCGGGTCAACCTTCGCGGTACGTTTGTCTGTACCAAGGCAGTGCTGCCTGCCATGATGGAACAGAAAGGCGGCAATATCATCGCCATGACCTCCATAGCCGCCAAGAGGGGAGCGCCGCCGGGAGAGGTCTGCTACAGCATCACCAAGACGGGAATTGAACTCTTCTGTTGGGGACTGGCGAAGGAAGTCAAGGAATACAACATTGCGGTCAACGATCTGTACCCCACCGGAGGCGTCGCCACTGACGGATTCAAGCAGGTGTTCAAACGTCGCAATCTGAGTGAAGAAGCTCTCAAAGGAATGGCGACACCTCAGCAAATAGCCGAAGCGGCCCTCTGGATTGCAGAGCAGGACGCCGCAACCTTTACTGGTCATTCAGTGAATCACGACGAGGTCTGGGGATTTATCGAAGGAAGGTCCAAACCCTGACTGAATCGCAGAACCCGTATAGGAAAAGCTTCCATGAGTGATCCGAGCGACAGTAGCAACAATTACTACAAACCCCTGCAATGGGATTCGGTTCATTGGGGCACCCACTGTGTGGACTGCTATCCAGGTAACTGCCCCATGCGGGTTTACGTAAAGGATGGCAAGATTGTCAGGGAAGAGCCCTGCGGCACCATGCCCAGCATCAACGATGAAGTACCGGATTACAATCCCATGGGATGTATGCAGGGGAGTTGCTGGAATCTTTCCCTGGAAGGTCCGGATCGTTCCATGTACCCCCTTAGACGATCCGGCGAGCGGGGCGAGGGGAAGTGGCAGCGCATCTCCTGGGATGATGCCCTGACAGAGATTGCCGACCTAATGATCGAAGCCATTGAGGAGCATGGGCCGCGGTCCATCGTTCGGGAAGGCACCCCGGAAGCGATCGTGGCGGGACCAACCGGTCGCTTCTACGAGGTCCTGGGAGGATTCCAGCTGGATCTCAATGCCATCATCGGTGATGTGAATACGGGGGTTTATATCACTTACGGCAAGGCTCATCTCGAGAGTTCCGCGGATGACTGGTTCCATTCGGATCTGCTGCTGTTCTGGAACAGCAATCCGGTTTATACCCGCATTCCCTTCTATCATTTTCTGTCGGAAGCCCGCTATAACGGCGCCGAAGTAGTCAATATCTCTCCCGATATCAACCCCTCCCATACCCATGCCGATTATCAGATAACCCTCGAGGGGGCCAGCGATGCCGCCTTCGGCCTCTCCCTGGTTCAGGTGATGTTTGCCGAGGATATCGCACACCTGGAGTTTATCCGCGAGCAGACCGACCTGTCCCTGCTGGTCAGGTCCGATACGCGCCGCTATCTAAGGCAATCAGATCTGCAGGAAGGCGGACTCGAGCAACAGCTTTATCAATGGCATCCCCACAAGGGGTTGTGCCAGGCTGACCGGGGCAATCTAAAACTCGATGGTGCCGCCGTCGCACTCACCGGCAGCTTCGAAGTGTCCCTGGCCGATGGCGGCCTGGTGGAAGTCCAGCCGGTCTGTGCGCTGTTGCGTCAACAGCTGGATCAGCACTTCACGCCGGAACTGGCGCAGGCCGTTACCGGCGTGCATCCGGACACGATAAGAATGTTGGCCAGGAAGATAGCCACATCACGCACCAACATTATTCATGGCATGAATGCCTGCAAGATGTATCACGGCGATCTCATCGAACGCGCCATGTGTTTGGTGTTAGCAATCAGCGGTAACTGGGGGAAGAAAGGGACGGGCCTCAGAACCTGGGGAACCGGTCTCAACGACGGAGCCATGCTCGCCATGGCGAAAAGGAAACCGGGCGCCCAGGCGGCTGAACAAGTTATGGTCAACAGGGACAACGCCATCGAACAGCTAAAGAAAGTCGACCCAACCCTGACAACTGAACTGGCCATGTCTGAATTCACCAAGGGTAGGCGCGGCATAATGGGGCTGTTTAGCACGGATGACGGCGAGGAGGTCCCTCAAGGGACAAATTCCGCCCCTGTGTTCTGGTGGTATTATCAGGCTGAATATGGCGAGCGTTGGAACAATCCGAAATGGAGCGATCCAACCATGCCCCGCAGCTTTGACGAATATATGCAAGAGGCCCTCGACAAGGGCTGGTGGGACGGCCTCGATCACCCTCGCAAGGATGAGGTGCCACAGGTATTGATCGAGTGTGGCGGCAATACCCTCAGACGCAGCCGTGGCGGCAAGAAAGCGCTGGAGAAACTCTGGTCCAAGCTCAATCTGATTGTCGCCATCGACTTCAAGATGACCCTCACCGCCCAGCATGCAGATTATTTTCTGCCGGCAGCCCAGCACTACGAAAAGATGGCGTTTGCCATCCCCGGACCCTACGTCGCCAATCTGACGTTGGCTGATAAGATCGTGCCGCCCGCCGGTGAGTCCAAGACGGAGTGGGAGTTGTTCCAGGCATTGCTCAACAAGATTGCGGAACGCGCATCGGAGCAGGGCTTGCAGAGCTATCAGGACCCAACCGGTCACGTTAGGAAATACGGTGAGTTGATCAACGCCTATACGATGGATGGTTATTACCGGGATCAGGAGACATTGGTCGATGAGGAGATCCGTGATTCCGCTCTGGCAGGGACCCTGCCCGAGGGGATGACCCTCGAAAAAATGCGTGAGACTGGTTTTGTCCGGTTTATCGACATGGGAATGATGCCCCTCGCCCTGGGGCAGGCAACGACGCTGGAACCTAACGATGTCATCACGCCGCTTCGAAATCACACGGAAAAGGGCTTCCCCTTTCCTACCTACAGCCGCAGAGCGCAATTCTACATCGATCATCCTTGGTTTCTGGAGGCCGATGAGGCCCTGCCAACCCATAAGCCCAATCCAGCGATGGGCGGCGACTATCCACTCGGCATGACTTCCGGTCACAACCGCTGGTCGGTGCATTCCATGAATCACTTCAACGAAGTGGTGCTGGGCACGCACCGGGGTTCACCAAGTGTGATGATCAGCAGTAAGGATGCTGTCGATCGGAAGGTGAGTGACGACGATATGATTCGGGTGTTCAACGACGTCAGTGAATTTCTAGCCCGTGCGAAAGTGGCAGCTAACGTCAAACCGGGGCAGATCATCTCCTACAATGGCTGGGAGCCGATGCAGTACAAAAACTGGAGTGGTGCCAATGAGATCGAGCCGGGGATGGTCAAATGGAACGGCTTGTCCGGTGGTTACGGTCACCTGAACTACTCACCCCTCTGCTGGCAGCCGGTGCCGGTGGATCGCTGGGTTCGCTGTGATTTTGAATTGGCTGAATAGCTGCTACGATCCACTGGCTAAGGACCGTGACGGCTCGTGATCAGATGCATACGCTTGATTGACGGTGCATTTCCTTTGAAGGAGAACTTTGTATGGCTATAGAGATACGCTCAGCCCGCGCTGACGAAATGGGAGATATGGGTGAGATTGGCGCATACGTGTATGCAGGATCTTTCGGCGATGGGCCGGACAACGTCATAGCAACGTCCAACCGCCCCGAGTGGACCCTCTGTGCCTTTGTCGATGGTCAGATGGCATCCATGTTCAGCACAATACCTTTTACCGTTCGTGTGCTGGGCAATGCAGTCCCCATGGGCGGTGTATCTTCCGTCGGTACGCTGCCGGAGTTCAGACGTCGCGGCCTGGCGCGCAGTCTGATGACACAGGCTCTGTCCGATATGCACGAGCGTGGTCAGCCAATCGCTTCACTTTGGGCATCGCAGGCAGCCATCTATCAACGCTATCAGTTTGCCATGACCACCGTACAACGCAGTTACAGTGTCGACACGGTGGATATCGGGTTCTACGATGGTGATATGGGAAGTTGCGAAGTCACTCGGGTTGGCGTCAGTGAGGGTTACGACATCATCAAACCGTTGTATATAGAGTACATCAAAGACCGTATCTGCTATCTGCATCGGGCAAAAACTCTGTGGCAATTCAACGCGCTGGAAGAGCGCAGCGAAGATGGCCCAACCCAGATTGCCGTCTGCCGCGACGGCAGAGGTGCGCCTGTGGGTTACATCATCTACACGGTCAGATCAGGTCGCACCGGCCACCGCTCTCGTGATCAGGAGATGACTGTACGTGATTTTGTCTGGCTGACCCATGACTGCTACCGAAGTCTGTGGCGATTTATTGCCAGCCACGATCTGGTGGGTACAGTTCGGTGGCAGTCTGCGCCGCTCGACGATCCTGCGCCGGAGCTGTTTATCGAACCTCGGCAGTTACACACACGAGACCAGGAAGGCGCCTGGTTTCGGGTAGTCGATGTGCCCGCTGCATTGGCTGCAAGGGGTTACATGGGTTCCGGCACGATCAAAATCGGTATCGACGAGGATCCACTCGCACCTTGGAACACTGGCACACACGAACTGACCGCTTCGACAGAAGGAGCGGAAGTGAAGTCGTTAGACGGTACGCCTGATATACAGCTTTCAGCGAAGGCGCTGGCCTCACTTTACACGGGATTTCACAGTGCCGGGGTGCTGGCCGGGTGGGGTCTGCTCAAGGGTGAGCCGAGTTCCATACAGCTCGCCGAGCGCATATTCGCGACACCCCACGCTCCCCACTGCCCCGACCATTTCTAGACAATGGTGGAAGGTTGGAACCGGCAAGAGCGATTGCTATATCCACACTGGAAATGGGATTGATATGAATATTGCCACATGTTCAGATACCGCGACTGCATCCATTGGGAGCTATCTGAATGAAGGCGCTATTGTGTCGGCAAATCGGTGATCTAGGCAATTTGGCAGTGGCGGAGATTGCGGAACCTGCTCTCCCCCCGGATAGTGTTCGCATCGCAGTACACGCAACTGCGTTGAATTTCCCCGATGTCCTCGTTGTACGCGGACAATATCAAAGTCGTCCTGCTCTCCCCTTTGTACCTGGACTGGAGTGCGCCGGTGAAGTATTGGAAGTCGGCGAGTATGTCACGCAGTTCAAGTCAGGTGATCGAGTCATGGCGAATCCGTTATCGGGCGCGCTGGCAGAGGAGGTATGTTGCCCGGTCGAGAGAGTTCTTCACGTGCCGGACAACGTTTCGTTGGCCGATGCTGCTGGATTCATCACCACCTATGGCACCAGCTATCACGCCTACGTCGATCGCGGCGCCCTGCAAGCGGGCGAAACCGTTTTGGTACTCGGTGCGGCGGGCGGAGTCGGCCTAACAGCTGTTGAACTGGCCAAAGTGATGGGGGCAAACGTCATTGCTGCCGCCAGCACTGAGGACAAGCTACGCCTCTGCCGGGATTATGGGGCCGACGAGTGCATCGATTACACGAGGGAATCCATCAAGGATCGTGTCATGGAAATAACCGGCGGCAGGGGGGTCGACGTTGCTTACGACCCGGTCGGCGGCGATGCCATGTTCCAAGCTTTACGCAGCATGGCCCTGGGAGGTCGCCTGCTGATAATCGGTTTTGCCAGTGGCACCATCGGAGAGATTCCCGCCAATCGATTATTGCTGAGACAATCTCAAGCAGTGGGAGTGGTATTCGGCGCCTGGGCTGCAGACTTTCCCGACAAGTTTCGTGACCGAATGAGTGTACTGACGGATTGGTGGCGTCAGGGCAAGTTGAGACCACACGTCTCGCAGACGTTTCCTCTGTGCGATGGAGTTGCCGCACTGCAAGTACTGGCAGAGCGTAAAGCAATGGGCAAGGTGGTGATCACTATGGACCGAGTCACGAATGACCGGGTCGCGTAAGACCGGGTCACGAATGACCAGATCAGAAAGGATTCGTGAGTAGTCGAGGAGAAAGAGCCATCGCCACCCCTTCTTCCCGTTAGGACAAATGGAGTCTGCTCCCCATTTGAGGAATTGGAAATTGGCCGAGGAGGGGATATAGTGTCGCTGCTCTATTTGGGCAGGTGTGAAATCCATTCTTAGTGAGGCCACATATGTATTGGGTTGAGATCTCTCTCGCTATCCGACCATGATGAATCACATAACCGGTATAGCCCTGGCGTCAGCTATTATATTTGCACTCACCCCTGGCACGCTCACTGCTGGCGAGAGTCCACAACTCGCGGCCGAAGCAACGACAATCTCCCCTGCTGAAAAAGAACTGACGGATTGGATTGCCGCCCAGCAGGACGCAATGATTAAGGACCTGGCGGAGATCGTCGAAATCAATTCCGGCACATTGAACGTCGATGGCATAAACAAGGTCAGAGACATTCTGAACCAGGAGCTTGCTGCACTTGGATTTCAGACGCGTACCGTAGCCGGGGGCGAGGTTACCAGCCTCACCTGCAAGGGAGGCGATGTTCAGTTCGCCGATCATCTCATCGCAACACTTAACACCGGCGAGAGCCGCAAACTGCTGCTCAACGGCCATCTCGATACGGTTTTCCCCGAGGACAGTCGGTTTCAGCATCTGCTGATAGACGGTGATACCCTGAAGGGACCGGGCGTATCGGACATGAAGGGCGGGCTAATCGCCATGCTCTATGCTCTCAAGGCGCTTCACGACAAGGGTTTATTGGCAAACGTGCGTCTCACGGTATTGCTCAATAGTGACGAAGAGATGGGCTCACTCGGCTCGCGCCCACTGATCGAAAAGCTTGCACGCCAGCACGATCTCGGTCTGGTCTTCGAAGGATCTTCGCAAAATCGAATGACACGGCACAGAAAAGGACTCGGGCAAGCGAGACTTAGAGTTACAGGGAGAGCATCCCACGCCGGCAACGCACACGAGGAAGGCGTATCCGCGATTCACGAGCTATCCCACAAGATCGTCGAGATAGAGAAACTCACTGACTACGATCAGCAGACCACCGTCAACGTGGGATTGGTGCAGGGAGGCGAGGCCCGCAATACCATCTCGCCCTGTGCCGAAGCCTATGTCGACTTGAGGTATCCAAACAATGATCTCGGCAATCGCCTGGTAACGGAGATCAAGCGGATTGCGGCCATCAAGCACACCCGCAACACCCACATCGGGCAGTCACCGGAAACCGAAACCTGGGTGAAGCTCCATCGACCGGCGAAGCCCATCCACCCCGAAAGCGACGCCATCATATCCGCTGCCATGGGAATCTCAGCAGCACTCGGTCAGACTCTCGGCAGCCGTTACTCGGGAGGGGGCACGGATGGTTCCATCATGCAGTCGGTTGGCCTCCCCACTGCAGATTCGTTAGGGCCGGACGGCGAGGGTGACCACTCACCGCGTGAAGAGAGCAGCATCAGCTCTCTGATGATTCGCACGAAGATGAACGCAGTGCTATTGTCTCGATTGATCCAGGACTAATCACTCCCGGTACATCTTCGGTCGCTGCCGCACAGGGTCCAGCAGAGACCAGTCCCCCTGTTCCAGCGTAAACCCGTCCGGAAAAGGGGTACGTGCGTCCATGCCCAGAGATTTCAGCACGCGGTCGTCTTGGTAATAACACTGTGACGCTATGCCGAACAGGGCTCGAAGGGCTGGTCGCTGTTGACGATTGAATTCCTCCAGCATGGGTACTCTGTCTTCAGGTTCGAGGGACGAGAAATCTGTCTGAAGGAGATCGCGCGACAGCTCGTCAAGTGTCTGCAACGCTTCAGTCAGAAAATGCAACTCGCCAGACCGGGCCAGAATATTCGAGAAGATCTTCGGATCATCGGCCGCGGGCACCTTATATTCCCCGTTCGCCGGAATCATCGTGGCTACCAAGACCTCTAAGGTGCGGCGCTCTTCATCGGACAACTGACTGTCCGTGATGATCAGGTTACCTTTGTCACTCATGCTGTCGCCTCAATCGAATAAGTTGGCCAGGCGTTTCTTTATGGAGTCTGCAATATACAGTGCGAGCGCCTGGATGGTACTGGTGGGGTTCACGCCGGCGGAAGTCACAAATATGCTGCCGTCCACGATGAAGAGGTTCTTGACGTCGTGGCAACGGCCCCATTCATTCACGACTGAGTTGGCGCGATCCACACCCATTCTGGCAGTACCCATCAGGTGCCAGCCACCGACCGATATGGGTGCCTCCGTGATGATATCCTTGGCCCCCGCTGCTCGCAGGACCTCCTCACCCTTCGCCAATGCGTGATCGAGCATCTTTCTGCTGTTTTCGCTGAGCTGGTAGTCGATCTTGGGTGCGGGAATGCCGTTCGAGTCCACCAGATCAGGATCCAAGGTAACGGTATTGTGAAGTTCGGGCAGGTCTTCACAGATCATCACCATGCCCGTGATGCGATTGAACAGGTCCCGGTAAGCGCGGTGGTGGTCCTCCCCCCAGGGAACACGACCGGAATGAATGCCCGTCATTGCAGTGGCAATGGGACCTCTGCCGCGGGTGATTTCCATCGTGTAGCCGCGTAAGAAACCACGGGAGCGATCGGTCTCGTAAAACTCCTGGCTCCAGATGCAGTTACCGGGTCCCTTGTAGCCATCGAGCGGTTCGTCGAACACTCCCTGCACCGATGCATAAGGATGAAACATCATGTTCTTACCCACCATACCGCTGCTGTTAGCCAACCCGTCCGGAAACAGATTCGAGCTTGAATTCAGCAGGATGCGCGGTGTACCCACTCCGTTACAGGCCATCACCACAATCTCCGCCTCCTGCATCTGCTCAACGCCATCGGCATCATAGTAGACGACTCCGGAAGCCATACCTTTGTCGTTCACCCTGATTTCGCGCACCCGACAACCGGTCCGTACTTCTACCCCGGCGCGAACTGCATGGGGCCAATAGGTGATGTCTGTGCTGGCCTTCGCACCCTGAGCGCAGCCGGTAGTGCATGAACCGAGATTGATGCACTTGTCACGGCCATCGTATTGTTCAGTGGCGACCGCACTGTCTGATGGCCACCAATGCCATCCGAGGGAATTGAACCCCCCGGCAAGCCTCTCGCCGGCCTTACCGAGCGGTACCGGCGGCATGAGCGGGTTCTTCGGGGGATAGGCAGGGTCGCCGGCGAGACCGGAAATCCCCATCATCCGATCGTTCTCGGCGTAATACGGCTCCAGGGTCGCGTAATCGATCGGCCAGTCATCAGCAACACCATCCAGCGTCTTGATGCTGAAGTCACCTGGATGAAAGCGTGGGAAATGCCCGGCATACAAAATGGTCGCACCACCAACCGCATTGAAATTGGCCACCGAAATCGGTGAGTTGGTGTCATTGACGGGATAGTCGACAGGCAGTCCACGCCTGTTGGGACTGATACTGTAATCCTGACGCGTCTCCCATTCGCGTCCGGCACTCGGGTACTCGGCCGGCTTCATCCAGTTGCCCTGCTCCAGACAGACCACTTTCATGCGCGTATCCACCAGACTCCACGCCACCGCTGCACCGGATGCACCGGCACCTATAATCAATACATCGACCGGATCTGCTGCCATATTCTTCTCTCTGTTCGTGATCTGTCTATAACCCAAACCTGCTACGACGACGCCACGGCACCACCGTCACAGGTAATGATTTCACCCACCGTAAATGCGCCGGCCCGGGAACTCAGAAATATCGCCAGCCCGGCAATATCTTCCATGGTACCAACGCGACCTCTTGGATTACCCTTACCAACGGAGTCCCAATCGACCCCTTCCGTAGCACCCCCAAAACCAACCCCGGCACTCAACATCCAGGTAGGGAACGGTCCCGGCGCTATGCCGTTAACGATGATGTTCTCCTTCACCAAATGCGCCGCCAGCACGCGTGTCAGATGATGCACGGCCGCCTTTGAAGGACCATAGGAAAAGTTTTCAAATACGGGCGTTTTAATTCCATCCACTGATCCGACATTGATAACCCGTGCAGGATCCTCCGCATTGGCAGATTTTCTCAACAGCGGCAGCATCTTCTGCGTCAAAAAGAAAACACCTTTGACGTTGGTATCCATCACCTTGTCCCAACCGGACTCGGGGAATACATCCAAGGGTTCACCCCAAGTAGCACCGGCATTATTGACGAGAATGTCCAGTCTCTCCTCTTGCGACTCAACACCTTTGGTCAGTGTTTCGATGCCATCCAAACCCGACAAATCCGCGGGAATCGAAACACACTCCCCCCCATAAGTCTCCTGCAGCCTCTTGGCAGTCGCGCTGCACACATCGGCCTTTCTAGAGCTGATATATACCTTGGCCCCATTAGCAAGAAAGCCAGCAGCGATCATCTCGCCAATCCCCCGTGAGCCACCTGTGACAACAGCAACCTTCCCCTCAATTGAAAATAGATTCTTCATATATTACTCAGCATTAGTTTTCGTATACGTGTGACATGTAAGGTAATTGGAAAGTGCTCAATAGAAAAGGGGTCAGTGCGAATATTTCCCCATCAGCCTGATTAGTGATCCCAACTCACCGGTAATCACCTGCGTCCAGTTGGTTGAGACATGGGATGGGGTGTTGATGGAGCGCCTTCGGAGCGCGGTGGAGCCATGGATGGCGGAACCGTGATCCAGGTGTCTTGGGCCATGGATGGCCCAAGGCAAGTAGCGTAATCAACACCCCATCCCATGTCTCAGGGACTCGCAAATACAGACCCATCCCAAATTTGTCTTTGCCCTAACACCGATATAGAGTGGGCCATTCATCTCAATATCCGTTTAGAGGACCACGTCATGGCTCTGCCAAAGAAGAAGCGATCCAAGTCACGCAAGTCCGCCCTAGTCGTTTGGGGCGGCTGGAACGGACACACACCAAAAGCGTGTGCCGACCTGTTCGCGCCCTGGCTTGAGTCAAAGGGACTACGCGTAGTCGTCTCCGACTCGCTCGATATCTATACCAACAAGCGCAAGATGCGCGCCTTCGATCTCATCGTACCGATCTGGACCATGGGTGAAATCAGTTGGGCCCAATGGGGAGGCCTAAGGGATGCCATCCTGCATGGCGCTCACGTGGCTGGCTGGCATGGCGGCATGTGTGACTCATTCCGCAACAACACGGAATACCAATTTATGACGGGCGGTCAATGGGTGGTGCATCCCGGGGGCGTCATTCGCTATAAAGTCAACGTGACTGACCACAAGGATCCCATAACCCGAGGACTCAAGAACTTCTGGGTCAATTCTGAGCAGTATTACCTGCATACCGATCCAAGCAACGAAGTGCTCGCTACCACCACATTCAGCGGCAAGCACGGCGGCACTCCCTGGATCAAGGGCACTGTGATGCCGGTGATATGGAAACGGCGCTATGGCAAGTCGCGTATTTTCTACACGTCACTCGGGCACGTTGCCGATGACTTCAAGAATCCCGCAGCATTGGAGATTGTCAAGCGGGGCATGATGTGGGCCGTGGGTGACAAGATCGTACCTGAATACAATGCGGCGTAGCGAGCTGTGGTGAAAAAGACAGGCATCGGAATCGTAGGCTGCGGCAACATCAGCGGCATCTACTTCAAGAACCTCTGCACCCTATTCGAGAACGTTGAGGTAAAGGCCTGTGCCGATCTCGTTGCCGAACGTGCAAAAGCCAAGGTGGATGAGTATCCCGGCGTGCAGATCGCAACCCTGGATGAGATTCTCGACAATCCCGAGATTGACATCGTGGTCAATCTCACTACACCACCGGGACACTTCCCGGTGGCGATGCAGGCCGTCGAAGCAGGCAAGAACGTGCACAATGAGAAGCCGCTGGTACTGACGCGTGATGAGGGGCGGCAACTGCTGAAAGCTGCGGCAAGCAACCACGTGCGCGTCGGTGGTGCGCCGGACACCTTCATGGGCGGCGGCATTCAAACCTGCCGGAAGCTGATCGACGACGGTTGGATTGGCGAACCGATCGGTGCCCAGGCATTCATGCTCTGCCACGGACACGAGAGTTGGCATCCCGATCCGGAGTTCTACTACAAGGTGGGCGGCGGACCCATGTTCGACATGGGGCCCTACTACCTCACTGCCCTCGTGTCGCTGCTGGGTCCTGTCAGGAGGGTGACCGGCTCTGCCCGGATCACCTTCCCCGAGCGCACCATCACCAGCGAGAAGAAATACGGTCAGACGGTCGAAGTGGAAGTCCCAACCCACGTAACCGGCGTTTTGGACTTCGCCACTGGCGCAATCGGCACCATCTCTACCAGTTTTGATGTCTGGTCGGCCAGTGTGCCACCCATTGAGATCTTTGGTACGGAGGGATCACTGAGCGTACCGGATCCGAACGGCTTCGGCGGGGTGCCGAAGGTGAAACGCATGGGCGCTGACGACTGGAGTGAAGTTCCCCTCAGCCACGCCTACGCGACCAACTCGCGCGGTATCGGTCCCGCCGACATGGCCAGCGCCATCGTCGCCGGACGGCCACATCGCGCTTCCGGTGAACTAACCTACCACGTGCTCGACATCATGCACGCGTTTCACGACGCCTCTGACAAAGGACAGCATGTAGCAATAGAAAGTACCTGCGAGCGCCCGGCGCCACTCCCGACATCTCTGTTGAGGGGCAAGCTGGACTGATTCGCACCAGGTGGTGTCACACGCAAGCCAAAGTCAGTGGCGTTGACACCTGTCGTGACTCAGCTATCCCTGTTGTCCGTACTGTCTGGGTGACGTAGCTATGAAGTGGCTTAACTCTCTATTCCCTGACCCGACTATTCTCTGTGGCATCGTATATCGGTCGCGACTATTCTGCGATCCATACGATTTTGGTCGGAGTGAGATTACACCGGGTACCGCAGTGCCACTCAGCCGACACTAACGTCCAGGTCATAGTGGCGCACCCACTCCGCTATCTCTTGCATACGGGATTCTTCAGGGGGCACCAACTCCTTCAGCCTGTAGGCATCTCGGTCGAGTCGGCTGTATTTGGCTTCGCCCAGCTTATGGAACGGAAGCAGCACCACTCGGGTGATCGTGTCAACGTCTGTCAGATATCGTGCGGCGCATTCGATCGCGTCCCGATCATCGTTGATGCCGGGGATAATGGGCATGCGGATTTCGATGGCTACGCCACTGTCCGAGATTCGTGCGAGATTGGCCAGAATCCGTTCGTTGGGCACGCCGGTGAGTTGTTTGTGACTGGTCGAATTCATCTGTTTCAGGTCGTACAGAACAAGGTCCGTATAGGGCAACATCCGCTCGAAAATCTCCCACCGCGTTTGTCCGGTGGTATCGATAGCGGTGTGCAACCCTTCGGAGTGACACTGCCTGAGGATGGCCAGGGCAAATTCGTGCTGAAAGGTCGGTTCTCCCCCTGAAAGTGTAATGCCGCCGCCGGAATTCTCATAGAACGGAATGTCCTTCCTCAGCTCGACCATGACCTCTTCGACGGTAACTTCCCGCCCTTCCATGACCAGCGCCTCCGCGTAGCACACTTCAACGCAGTCGCCGCAGAGCGTGCAGCGGTCACGATGAAGGACACGGGTTCCATCGGCCAACAGTTCATGAGCGCCTTCTTCACAGGCCTTGATACATTCGCCACATTTGATGCACTTGTTCTCGAACCAGACCAGCTCAGCACCCGGTTGGATCGCTTCCGGATTGTGGCACCACCAGCACCTCAGTGGACATCCTTTGAAGAACACGGTCGTGCGGATACCCGGCCCGTCGTGAATGGCGAACTTCTTGATATCGAAGATAATTCCCTTGATGTTTGTCCCTGGCGTCTTTGCCTGACGCGAGCTACCCAAACGCATGCTCCGTTCTCTGGATCACCTCTGCCTGCATGTTTGGATCCAGGTGTACGAAGTAGTCTGAATAACCGGCCACTCTAACCAGCAGATCGGCATACTTCTCGGGATGCGCCTGAGCGTCGCGCAAGATTTCAGCGTTGACCACATTGACTTGAATCTCGAAGCCGCCACGGCGCAGATAGATCTCGATGAGACTGCGCAATGCGGCGAGGTCCTGCTCCGTGCGCAGCGTGGCCTTGGAAAACTTCACGTTGTGGACCAGTCCGCCTAGTGCTCGTTTGTGATTCCACGTGGTGGTGGAGAGCACCGAAGTTGTCGGTCCTTTCCGTTCGCGCCCCTGCGCCGCACCAGCGCCGTCAGCAAGAGCGGTACCGGCCTTTCTGCCATCCGGTGTGGCTCCTGTTTTGGCGCCCAAGCGTTCGTGCATCACCCAGCAGAAGAATCCCGGCACGTACGTGTGCAGACCGACTACGTGCGATTCGGTAGTGTCTTCAAGAATTTCAGCCCACTCAGCCGCGAGGGCATCCGCCTCAGCATCGCCGTTACCGTAGCTTGGAAGTCTGTTCAGAATACGAAGACGAAGTGGTTCCTGGCCTTCGAAATCGTTGCGCAGCAATTCCCGGAACTCTCCGATGGAGATCTCTTCAGAATCATAGACCAGACGTTTCACTGCAATGAGACCATCAACGAGGTTGGCGAGTCCAACGAAGGAGTTTTCGACCCAGTTATAGCGGGCGCCGCCACGGTCGAAGTCCATCCCCTTTGCCAGGCAGTCATCGATGAAACAGCTTGCCAGTGGAAAGCAGCCCGTGTCAGCACGCTGATGCCAGATATGGTCGAGTTGCCGTGCAGATTCTGTCACCACCGTAGCCAGCTCATCTCGCACCAGGTCGTTGAATGCGGCAAATGTGGCCGGTTCGGGCATGGCGCCGTTGGCGATCTTTTCCATTACGTCCAATAGTCCTTGCGGACAGTTGAAGTAAGGCGCCGTTACCCACATATTCGAGGCACCGACCACCTTGATCTCGACACAGGTCGAGTTCATATAATTGTAGGCGTCCTGTTCTCGCGCAAGCCACCGGCTATTAAGTCGTCGTTGAAAAAAGCAGGGTCGCCGATGCCGGTACGCAGCATGTGGCAGGCGAAATCCGTCAGTTCCGACGGCGTACCCTCATGCCAGGCCAAACCAACAGTGGGATAAACGAGCTGCGTTGCCAGGCGAGCAGACAAACAGAGATAAGTCAGATCGCATGTGGCATCGCGCCCTTTGCAGTCGCGCCCTCCAACCATCACGGAAAGGGCGGACCCTGGTCCCAATATCATATTCAGTTGGATGAATAAAAGGCAGATCAGCTCGAACGCTTCCTCCCGGTCGATTCTGCCCGCGGCCAGATCCGCTTCGTAGAACGGGCGCAATGTCTGGTCTATGCGGCCCGGCGCAGTAAGGCCGTGATCCTCCCCGAACCAGAGGGCAATTATGGTCAGGAAATTGAGCTCTATCGCCTCATGAAAGGTGGATGGCGCAGCTGATGAGATATTGCGGCACACGTGGGCGAGGTCATTCCAGTGCGCATCGCCCTGCTCGTTTTCGGCGGCACCGTCACAGGCATCTGCGACCCGGTTCGCATAGTCCGACATCCCCTGTATGGCAATTTCGCAGGCCTGGTAAAACGTGCGCTGCTCGTCTGTGGCCGCCTGCTGTTCCCTCTCTCTGATTTCCGATTGCAGTCCCCCAATGCCGACCCTGAAGAGCTTGTCGAAATCGGGGTAAAAATGTCCGGCGTCACCGCCAGGATAAGGAGGAATCGAGCGCAGTGTTGGCATCGCCTCCTCAATTGCCTGCACTTCATCCGGTGTGCGTGGGCGCAGATCGGGACGTCCGACAATGCGCTCGCCGGGCGGTAGCGCGATCGGCATCTGCCTGAGCCTTTCTGCCGTCCTTCGGGCACGCCATATAAGCCAGTCTTCGTCTGGCGTGTGCTGCAACCAGGAAGCGGCGTCGATCAGCGGCAGGGTAGGAATCCTCCGCAATTCGGAGCCCTGCAGATGCAAAGCTGCATCACGTAAACGCTGCACGGCCGGACGCAGGGTCATACTCAAGCAGACTGAGTCAAACGGCAGATCGAGTGCAGCGACACTTTGCGTAATCATCATTCCTGTCCCTCTTGTCTCGTCAGTGTAAACCGCCTCACCAGAGGGAATCAAATGGGTGACCCCGGGACATCCAGCGCCCTGTCATACTGAAAGGCCTAACACCAGGATGTTAAGCTAACTGACATCTGTCCAGTCAGGCACAACCATGCTCAACTCCAACATCGCCCTGCATCCAGCGTTCACCATCGATAGAACGGACTCACGACTGTTTGGCGGCTTCATCGAACACCTCGGCCGCGCCGTGTATGAGGGAATCTCCGAACCGGACCATGCCAAGGCCGATGCGGACGGTTTGCCTCCATGGCGTCGCCTTCTATCGGGAAATGACCCATGCCGATCTACACGCAACCAATACTTCGGACAGCCTCAACAACGTAATCCCGGGGGAAGTGCACAGTGCCGATTTCAACGACGGGACTCTGACGGCTCGATTAAACCCACGTTCGTGGAACGTCATACGACTCACCCCGTGACCAATCCGGAATGCGTGTTTTTGGGTGGTGGAATTTGTAACATAGGCCGCTTGTGGCGAGCATACATGCGGGTCATGACATAACCTGCATACGCGGACACTCATCACGCTCGTTCGACCGGCGGCCATAGACGGAGAGTTAATACCATGCCGACACCCAACCATGCCTGGCACCACGTCCACCTAGTGATCGCGGATTGGCACGCAGCCGCCAAGTGGCACGACGAACACACGCCAGCCGATTGCATGTCGTGGGATCACGATGCCCATCGCGGCTACAAGTCAGAGGTCCTGAGGAGCGGACCCAATCTTGTGCTGATCCAAAAACAGCAACACGCGACGGAACCGAGCGGCGCACGGATCGACAGCATTGGCATCACTGTGATGAACCTAGCGCAAGTGATCGACAAGTGGACAGCAGACGGAGGCAGCGTAGAAGCACAGGCGGATGATATTGCCGTCGCGGTGGACCCGTGGGGTTTGCGCTGCGAGCTTGTAGAGACGACAGATCCGAGCCGGACAGGATATAGCCACGTCAATATCGCCGCTGACGATCCGGAAAGCCTGTTGGCCTGGTACGAGACGAACGTCGGTGGCATGCGCAGCACGTTCGCGCACGCACCGTCCCGGTTAGCTTTGCAGTACGATACCATGCAGCTTGTGTTTATGCCGCCGCGCACGCAAGAGCGCGCGGACAGCGCTGCCTCGGTAGCACGTCCCCTCGACCACTTCGGGTGGTTCACGGATGACCTCAACGCCACGTGCGATACGATGCTTGCCAACGGCGTGATTTTCCCGAAGGACGCGCTGGGCGCAAGGCCCAATCCCCCGCCTCAAGGCGGGCCGCGAACACCTGCTTTCGCGCAAGACCCAAGCGGCATTTGGTTCGAATTGGTCGGCGTGTCGAAGAGTATGACCATGGGCGCTGTGAAAGTTGGCATGTGGGAAGGGTAAGAGAGAAGCCACAGTCCCCTCGTTGGATGGTTGTACAAGCGGCAGTTGCGCGGCACGAACAAACACCACAGGCCACCCCACCATATTTGACACTTCTTGACTCGCATGAGCTGATCGTTGTTTTTCGTCGAGGCCCGCCAGGAAATAACCGTGCGCCCGAGCGCCAATTGCAGCTCAATGGACTGTACTGTTACTATTCGGACCTCAACAATCCGGCCAACCTAAGGCCGGAAATCCAGGCAAAGTGTGGCGGGCAGAGCGAACGTGACCGAAGACAGGGTTGATGTAGTCATTATCGGCTCAGGCGCGGCCGGTGCGGCAATGGCATGGAGCCTGTCTGAAACCCGTATGAAAATCCTCTGCCTGGAACAGGGGGAGTGGATGAAACCGGGAGACTACCCGAGCACCAAGCGTGACTGGGCGATGCAACCGGTAAACGAGCGTTCCAAGATCCAAACACCACCAACCGGTTACCCAATCAACAATGCTGAGGCGCAACTGCCGGTGAGCAGCTTCAGTGCCGTTGGGGGTGCGACGATCTTGTACGCGGGGCACTTCCCGCGCCTCCATCCGGCGGACTTCCGCGTCAAGACGATGGATGGCGTGGCCGACGATTGGCCAATCGATCACGAATTGCTGTGGCCTTACTATGCTGAAAACGACCGCATGATGGGAGTCGCCGGGCTTGCCGGGGACCCGGCCTACCCACCCAAGGAATCGGTATTGCCGCCGTTGCCTCTGGGCAAATCCGGGGAAGCCATCGCTAAAGGTTTCAACGCACTCGGTTGGCACTGGTGGGCGTCGGACAGCGCAATCCTCACGGAGCAATTTGACGGCCGTGACAAGTGTGCCAATTTAGGCTCCTGCACCAGGGGCTGTGCCCAAGGCGCAAAAGGCAGTACGGACGTCACCTACTGGCCCCACGCGATCCGTGCCGGCGCGGAACTCCGGACCGGTTGCCGGGTGCGGGAAATCACGGTGAACGAGCAGGGGATGGCGTCGGGAGTGATCTACTACGATAGCGACGGCAACGAGCACAGTCAGCCGGCCGAAGTGGTGGTGCTCGCCTGTAACGGCATAGGCACGCCGCGATTGCTGCTCAACTCCCGTTCCAGTCTGTTCCCGGATGGTCTTGCTAACAGCAGCGGCCTGGTGGGAAAGAATCTGATGCTGCACCCCTACGCCACGGCGTTCGGGACATTCGACGTGCCTCTGGACGGCTACCGGGGTCCCGGCAACTGCATCCAGAGTCAGGAGTTTTACGAAACCGACCCGTCCCGTGGATTCTTGCGCGGCTACACCCTGGAAATCGTTCGGGGAAGAGGGCACGTCGCCACCGGGCTGCAAGGCGTGATGTCGGGCAAGATACCCTTTGGTCACGACCACCACCGGGCGTACCGGGACCTGTTTAACCGCATAGCCGGTATGTTGGGAATCTGCGAGGATTTGCCGGAACTGCACAACACCGTCACCCTGGACCCGGACCTGGTGGATCAGAATGGTGTCCCCGCAGCCAAGATCAATTACCGGATCAGTGACAACAGCCGCAAGATGTTGGCCCACGCCATGGCACGGTCCGAGGATGTCCTGCAGGCAGCGGGTGCCAAGGATATTCAATCCGGGGTGCTTCCCGGTGCCGGGCACCTCATGGGTACCGCGCGCATGGGTACGGATCCGGGGAAGTCAGTGGTGAACGAATGGGGACGCTGTCATGATGTAAGAAACGTCTTCGTCGTTGACGGCAGCATCTTTGTAACGTCAGGCGGCGTCAATCCGACACGGACCATTCAGGCGCTGACACTATACATTGCGGACACCATGAAGAAGCGATTGGCAAACCTGTTTGATTAAGGGGCAGCCGCTCAGAAAGAAGCCGATGCAGGAGAGCACATGAGTGACAATGTAATCAGCAGCGACAATCCGTTGAGCCAAGAGGACCGTGATGTACTTGAAATCGTGGTCGCGACCATGATCCCGGAGAACGCGGAATACGGAGTGCCCGGTGCAGACGACGAAGCGATATTTGCCAACATTCTAGCCAGAGCGGCACCATACCATGAGCAGATATCAGATAGTTTGGCAGCCCTGCGAAAACTCTCTGAGGAGCGGCATGGTAAGACATTCCCCTTAGTCGACTTTGACGACAGAGTTAAGTTGGTGAACGATTTCAGAAGTCTGCAGAGCGCGTCCATTCGCCGCATGAGTTCCATCGCTGTGCAGTGCTATTACCTGGATGATCGAGTCATGGCATCCTTGGGAATGGATGCGCGGGCGCCGTATCCGGATGGATTCACAGTTGAGCAGGGAGACTGGTCACTGCTGGACCCGGTGCGGAAAAAACAAAAGCTGTATCGGGAGGTCTCCTAACGTCCGCACTGTCTGTCCGGACCGCCTTCGGCGACCGCTCAACTAAGTGTTAGGTTTCGCTCCTTGTAACCTTGAAGGTTGGCATTAGTGGTTCCCATTATTCAATTCTTTCACAAGAGCTTTATGACTATAGTCAGCGAATCCGCTTTGCTCTCCTTCAACAAGCAGCGTTCGCAATGTTTCAATTCTGGTTTCTGCGTTCTCCAGCAATCTCAACCCAGCGCGAACTACCTCGCTGGCAGATCCATACCTACCAGTATCTACTTGCTTAGCAATAAACTCGTCAGAATGGGATCCAAGCGTCATACTTGTGTTCTTAGCCATGACTGTTACACCTCCAAATACCTAGTCGCAGGTCGCAATCATAACCAGCTGCCCGTTATACAAATGCTTCCACCCGGCATGGGATATACCGATGCAACGGCGTGCCGGCTATCGGGTCACGGTGAGTATTCTTAGCCAACCGGTTGGCATTCGCTCCGTATGTCTTCCCTTGATGGACCAGGCCAAATCCCTGGGGGATCATCGTATAACCTTGTCGGGTCGTGGGATCAATTTCCAGTTCGGCGACCTCCTCGCCCGCTTCCGTGATGACCTTGATCATTTGCCCGTCTCTCAGTTGGTGCTGCTCTGCGTCGATCGGGTGCATGATAAGGGTGCATGCTCTCTTTCCTTTATTCCATTCCGGGTCCCGCATATGGGTGTTTGAATTGTAGTCAAAGTGACGACCGGCCGAGAGGATCAAGGAACTCTGATCCGTGTCCTTTTCAAGTAACTTTTTCTCCACAGCCGGGTCGATTTCTTTGAGCCACTGCGTCATTTCTGGAACATTCAAGCGAATTCGACCGTCTGCCGTCGGCAGTTTCGGGAATTCAGGATCGTCGGAGCTGGCCGTATCGGCTCCAGGGGCCATGCTTGCCGGTGACTGATCCATGATCGCCTGGAAGATCTTTTCCTGCACCTCCGGCGGTTGCCTTTCCAGCCGTCCCCACAGGGAGGCCAGGTGCACTGAGCCAAGCTGCTTGCCGAGGGTCTTGGCCAGTATGAAAGGCATCCGTCGACCGGCTTCCGGGACCTCCTGAAGGTATTCCGTCAGTGCGGCGCGGTATCTTTGCCTGTCGCCACTGTCTGCAGCTTTGTATAGAGCGTCAGGGATATCGGGGATCAATCCCAGGTCGTCTGCCAGTCGCGTGAAGATCTCACCGTCCTCCAATTGCTCGCCCTCCGGTTCAAGGATGGGCGGACGCAGCGTCATGCCGGCGCCGTCCCACTTCTCATAGGCTGATCGCGCCGGCAACACATAGTGGGAAAGCGCCGCTGTTTCAGTCATGGCGATGTCCACGGTGACCAGCAAGTCCAGTTCGCCGAATGCTTCCTCATAGGCTGTCGTGTCGGCAAATGAGCGCAGCGGATTGGCCGCACTGACGATTACGGCCCGCAACCTGTCCGGGTGATCGTTGAGAATCTCCTCGGGCATGACATTGGGTGGGTAAAGGCCGGTGATCTGCGGAAAATTCGTTGCCACCGTTCGCCAGGGCTCGGATTCTTGAGAACGGGAGCGCTGAACACCGATTCCATTGGGTAAGCGATTACCACCTTTTTTCTCTATCCGACCCGTAACCGACAGAAACACATTCTCCAGATAGGATACGAGGGTGCTGTGCCTGGACATCAAGACGCCGAGATCGCTTAGGTGACATGACCGTTTGGTCGTGAAGAGACGGCAGACTTCTTTGACCTGATCAAAGTCGAGTTCGCAGACCTCGACGGCAGCGCTGGCGTCGAAGTCCTCGAACAGGGGGCGGATCTCATCAAAATCACTGACATGCGCATCGATAAAAGCCTGATCTTGCCAGCCTTCCCTTAGAACGATGGATATCATGGCACGCAGCAGAAGGGCATCCGTGCCCGGCTTGATGGGCAGGTGGATGTCCGCTAATTTCGCGGTTTCCGATTGCCTTGGGTCAACGACAACCAGTACTTTGTCTGGATCTTTACTGAATTGTTTCCACACAAGACGTGCCCTGGGGGAGTGGTGGCTCATCATGGGATTCTTGCCAACCATGAGCACCATGTCGGCGTTCGTCGTATCCGCTGACACCTGAATATTCTGACCACCGAAGGTTTCGCCATCGGCCCAATAGCGTCCGGTGAGTTCCTGGGCGAGGGCATTGTAGCGATACTGAGAACCCATGGCGCGAAGCAGTCCGGATCCGAAAGGTCCCTGTGCCGCACTATGAATAGTGCCGCCGCCCATTAATGCAAGCGACCGGGGGCCGTGTTTGTTCACAATGCCATTCAGCTTCTCGGCAATTTCGGCAGTGGCTTGCTGCCAAGATATCCGTTCGAAGCGATCGCCGACTTTCTTCAATGGGTATAACAGGCGATCGGCGTGGTGCTGGTGATACCGGATCTGCAGCGCCTTTCGACAGGTGTATCCCTCGCTTTGCGACTCCTTATCTCCCCGGGCTTTGACGATTTCATTATTCTCAACGGTTACATTCAGACCGCACGTGTTTCCGCACAATACACAGATCGTTTTCTTGATAGGCATGTCCAAATCTCCTCGTAGACGGTCCGGTCGGTTGAGCGCTATCAGTGCAATCTGGATCGGATTCTCAAAGAATGTGCCGACAGCGCTCAAACAACGTTAGTAACGACAGCACTCTATATTTACTTGCCCAAAGCAGTCAAGATAATGACTAATGAAAAGAGTTCGGACATTTGCTCCAGATGCACCTGCGCCGACGAACCGCCTCGGGTAACCGTCCACCCAAGAGCCAGACAATACAATAATGATTCCAAGCGTAGACGTACCACGCAGCATTGCCGAAGCAAGTACTTTCGTTGCGAGATCGGGGTGCCCGCTAACATGAAGATCAAGGCGTGCGCTGCATTCATCAAGGCATCGATGCGTGTTCACTGATCGAGGAACGGTGACGCCGTTCGCCGAAGGTATCTGGTTGGCCAGCGAGCCGGTGCGGATTCTCGGGATGCGGCTCACTGGCACAATGACAGTACTCCGCCTCGGCGATGGAAGCCTTCTTGTCTACTCGCCGATTACCATGACGCCAGAGCGCCGCGCCGCTGTCCAGGCGATTGGACCGGTGGCACACCTCTATTCTCCAAACCTGTACCATCACCTGCGGATTGGCGAGTGGGCCGCGGCCTTTCCTTCGGCACGGCTGCACGCCCCAGCGGGCTTGTTGGGGAAGCGTCCCGATCTGCGCATCGATCGGGTGCACACGGCGGCGCCGGAACCGGCATTCAGGGACATCGTTGATGAGCTACACATCGATGGTTTCCGACTGGAAGAGAGCGTGCTGGTCTACCGGCCGGCGCAGACATTGTTGGTGGCAGACCTGGTTCACAACGTCGGCCGACCGCAAGATTCCTGGTCGAAGTTCTACGCCAGGTCGATGGGATTTTACGATCGCGTCGCGTTGAGCCGAATGATCCGCTGGACGGCATTCTCCCATCGAGCCGCCGCTCGCCGCAGCCTAGATGATCTGTTGGCGCTTCCCTTCGATCGCCTCATTGTCGGACACGGGTCCCCCCTAACCGAGGGTGCGAAGGAGGCCGTCGCAGCAGCCTTCACTTGGCTGCCAACAGCACATGGTTGAGAAGGGAGAAAGCCAAATTGAGCGAGTTTAATAAAGCTGGAAGTCTCTCCAGGCGAGTGGGTCCTTATCATCAGGGACTTACAGGAACCAAGAAGCTTCGAGTGATCAGCAAGCTTCTGTCTGTTGCCGTTGTAGTCACTTTTCTATTCTGGTGTAGTAGTCACACGTATGCGAAAGATTGCGTCATTCTGCTCCACGGTCTCGCCAGAACCGCCTCGTCAATGGATAAGATGGCCGCTGCGTTCTTAAAGGAGGGATTCGATGTCGTCAACGTCGATTATCCTTCGAGACACCATCGGGTAGAGACACTGGCTGATATTGCGGTTAACAAGGGAATCGACAAGTGTCCCCGCAGCGGATCGCTGCATTTCGTGACGCATTCGCTTGGCGGCATTCTTGTACGATACTACCTGAAACACACGGAACTACCGCGTCTCGGGCGAGTCGTGATGCTCGGACCTCCCAACCAGGGCAGTGAGGTCGTGGATGAACTGCGAGATAGACCGGGCTATACCCTTCTCAATGGCCCTGCTGGATCACAACTGGGCACTGATCAAGACAGCATTCCAATGAAACTCGGTGCTGCAAACTTTGAACTGGGGGTAATAGCCGGCACCGAGTCGGTGAATCCAATCCTATCGCGGTATCTACCCAACCCCGATGATGGCAAGGTGTCCGTGGAACGCACAAAAGTAGAAGGAATGAAGGATTTTATTACGGTACGCCATTCACATCCGTTTATCATGCAGTCATCGGATGTCATTCAGCAGGCGATCTCATTCATTCAGAAAGGAGAATTCATCCACGATGTGCCCTAACAAATGGCTTAATTCGCTCGCCTCTCTAAAGGTCGTTCGTCAAGACTCGCTGTTCCCTTCGGTTACTCGGGACGCCATCTCGCCGCGTGCACCTCGGCAGCGTGAGCGTTCGAGTTTTACCACAGACTCACCGGAATTGGTTGCATGAAAGGCTACGGACCCGAGAGTTTCGGCGAGTACATGGCTGACGGATACGATAGTTCATTCAAGAATCCGTCTGAGGAAGAAACCAAACAGACAGTGGATGTGCTCGCAGAGCTTGCTGCTGGAGGGACAGTTTTGGAGCTTGCCATCGGCACAGGCAGGGTCGGGCTTCCACTTGCCGCTCGAGGTCTGTCAGTGAGCGGGATCGAAGCATCTGCCAAGATGGTTGAGCAACTCCGCACAAAGCCGGGAGGCGATGCCATCAATGTGACCATTGGCGATATGGCGGACGTGGGCGTCGAGGGAACCTTCGACTTGGTCTATCTCGTCTTCAACACACTATTCAACCTGACCTCCCAAGCGGATCAGGTGCGTTGCTTCAAAAACGTCTCAAAACATCTCTCTGGGGGAGGCCTATTTGTGATCGAGGCGTATGTACCGGACCCCGCGCAATATGAGAACGGTGAGAGCTTAAAGACAATTCACGTTTCGATCGATCGGGCGGTTTTCGAGGCATCTGTCCACAATCCAGTGCTACAAACTGTCGAATACCAGTACATTGAAGTCACGGAACAGGGCGTGAGGCTACATCCGCTACCGGTCCGGTATGTCTGGCCAAGTGAGCTCGACCTCATGGCACAACTTGCCGGTCTCGAGTTGCATCAGCGTTTCGCAGCATGGGATCGGTCGACGTTTACCGAGTCCAGTGCTAGCCATATTTCCATCTACAAACCTGCTTTGAAAACGCAAAACTGATTCATAAGAGGACTAGACTGTCCTCAAAACTCACAGATGACGAAGCGGCACGGAACAAACAAAGGGGCCTCACATTGCTGGATCTGAATTGCAGAAGCAAAGCGATGATCAGATTTATACGCACATTGCCAAGTGCAGCGGCCATACTCTGCTGGGCAATTCCAGCCTATCCGGGCGAAGTAGAAATCCTTCACACAATATTCAAACAAAACGAGACGACCTGGCGCGTTGATACGACCCTAAGACACGCCGATGCAGGATGGAAACACTATGCAACTGCTTGGCGAATTGTGGATGCCGCAGGCACGGTACTTGGTACGCGTGAACTAGCACATCCACACACTGACGAGCAACCGTTTACTCGATCACTGGCAGGTGTGGTCATCCCGATCAGCCTGGATACAATCTTTATAGAAGCGCGCGACAATATACACGGATGGAGCGCACAACGATTGCGCGTCAATCTTCGAGTTCCGAAGGGCAGTGGGTATGAAGTTCATCCAGATGAGTAGAGCGACGACACAGACACCTAAGGTCAATTGTGTTTGTATTGGACCCGGGCCAACGACAGCTCAAGTGCTGGGTTGAAAGACCCATTGAGTCGCTGTATTTGAAAACAGAACGCCGCCGTCCATTCCGCTGGGGTCACATATCCAAGCCAGTACTCTCCTCGGATTGACCCGGTACACCCCATCGATTGACTCAGGCATGTCCCAGTTATACTTCTGATTATAATTTTCCAACCAGAATGGTAGCTGACTGGCGTCAATTCCAACTACGACGCCCTCGATAATGACTAACTCATCAGCACTTTCAAGATTGACCTGTATCCTCGCATCGCGTCGAATGTTTTCGGCAATCTGAGATCCAGTACTGAATAGTAGCTGGGCGTCATGCCAGATTCCCCAAACGGGCCTTGAGCTGGGGAACGTATCTGCTCGTGTCGTAATCCAGTAATTGCGGGAGTGCGTCATTCGCTCGTTTACCCAACTCCATGGCAGCAATTTTCCTGGCTGGACGTAACCGGTTAAACTGGGTCGGGTAGGTTCTGGAATCTCCATTTTCTCTTCCGCTTCAGTCTCTCAGAGTCACGTTACGGCAAAATGGCAGACCTAACAAGCTATTGCAGTACGTGAGGATAACGGTCTGGTGAGTACTATTTAATGTAGGGGGCGATCTTTTGAGCGATTCCAAGAAGCGACTCGATGGCTATCAGTTATTCCATTTCACCACTTGCCCGTATTGCGTTAGAGTTCGAATCGCACTGTGGTGGATGGGGCTAGAGTTACCTTTGAAGAACATTCACACTCATGCATGCTACAAAGCGGAACTGATCGCGGGCGGTGGCAAGAAACAAGTCCCCTGTTTGCGCATTGAGGATACAGGTGGGACAAGATGGATGTATGAATCACGTGACATCATCCGATTTCTCAAACAGCAATTATCCGATAGAGCACACTAAATGAAAACCACATACCAGGGATCGTGCCATTGCGGAAACGTAAAGTTCGAAGTGGACCTCGATTTGAATCACGTTCGTGTATGCGACTGTTCCATGTGCAGAAAGCGCGGCGCACTAAATTACAGGGTTGAGGACTCGGACATTCGAATCGCCACGCCACTTGACGAATTATCTCTGTATCAATGGCACACGAAAACGGCCAAGGATTACTTCTGTCCCAAGTGCGGAATCCAACCATTCAGGCGTCCTCGCACGGCACCTGAGCTTTGGACCGTCAACGTGCGGTGTCTGGATGGCGTCGACTTGAACTCGATTCCGGTGGAGTATCTCGAAGGCAGCAAACTCGACTAGACCGGGGAGGATCACCTAACGTGAAGTTTAAGCCTAGTAAGTCAGTCCAAGCCCAATCGGGCGATGGCGAGGTTGGCCACTCGCTGTTATCGGCAAACCGGCTAACGTTTGGAGTATCGTGATGAACAAGGCAAGTATTATTCGGCGAGCGCAGTCCGCGCACGCCCCGGGGCATGCATATGAATAACGACGAATCGGATAACCACTGGGAACTCCTTCGCGATGTCCTGGCGTTTCAACTCAAACTGGCACTGGATGGTCTAAGAGATGTCCTGCTCATCCCAGTTTCTATGATTACGTTAATCGTAGGTGCCATCAAGCATCCCAAGACACCAGGCGTCTATTTCTACCGCTTGCTTCATCTTGGTCGGCGCTCGGATCGCTTGATTGACCTTTTTGGTGAACACGAGGGTGAGGAAGGCTCTACAGATAGTTACATCAGCAAAGTGGAAGCTGCCGTGGTCAATCAGTATCAGAAAGGGGGACTCGTTAAAGAACTGACCGATAAGACCGATCAGATGATCGGCAAGCTGCAGCAGCCAACCGACAAGAAGGATTAGGATGGGCTGAGGCGTGAAATCCAATATGAAAGCGATTGTCTTGACAGAATACGGAACCCCGGACGTTCTTCAGCTCAAAGAGGTAGAAAAACCGACTCCCAAAGACAATGAAATTCTGATCAAAGTCCATGCGACAACAGCAACAACGGCGGACTGTGAACTCCGAAGTTTCAAAACCAAATTATGGTTATGGCTCCCCTTGCGAATCTTTATGGGTATCTCAAAACCAAGAGGAACCAAGATACTTGGACAAGAGGTCGCCGGGGAAGTCGAATCGGTTGGCAAGAATGTAAGAAGCTTCAAAAAAGGCGACCAGGTTTTCGGTCTCACCGGCATGGGCTTTGGCGCTTATGCCGAATACAAATGTCTGCACGAGAAGAGCACGGTCACCACAAAACCGGCTAATGCAACCTATGCAGAAGCCGCTCCCATTTCTACTTGGGGAGGTACCGCGCTGCATTTCATTAGGAAGGGAAACATCCAAAGCGGAGATAACGTTCTCATCTACGGGGCTGCCGGCAGCATCGGCACGTTCGCAGTGCAGATAGCTAAATTCTTCGGGGCGGTGGTGACTGCGGCGGACAGCACGAAGAAACTGGACACCCTTCGAGCCATCGGTGCAGACCACGTCATCGATTACACCCAGGAAGATTTCACGAAGAACGGACATACCTATGATGTTATTTTCGATGTGGTAGGTAAGAGTTCGTATCCACGCAGTCTTGGATCGCTGAAAAGAAATGGGCGTTATCTATTGGCTAACACCGGGCCATTACACATGATTCGAGCGATATGGACTTCGCGGGTAAGCAGCAAAGAAGTAATATTCGAGTTTGCAGATCCGAAGGTCAAAGATCTGGTTTTTCTCAAAGAGCTGGTTGAAGCCGGAAAGATAGAATCGGTTATTGATAGAGTTTACGCGCTGGAACAGACAGCCGAGGCGCACAGGTATATCGACACAGGAGACAAAAGGGGACATGTAGTCATAACTCTCGACCATGGCGACAGGCCCTAACAAAGCGCTGCTCCCATAGGGGCGCCGCAGTAGGTTGATAGAATCAATTTGGAGCACTCCATGACTGAATTCACCCAAGCGAACAGATATGGATGGGATGGCCTCGCGGAAACTCACTACCGAAACTATCACATAGACAGCTTGCTGGCCGGCACACCATTGCTGAATGAAGTGATACGGAGCGAGGTCGGTGACGTCAAAGATAAATCACTGGTCCACTTACTCTGCCATATCGGAACCGATACGCTTTCCTGGGCTTTGCTAGGCGCCAAGGTGACCGGCATAGATATTTCGTCTGAGTCATTGAGAGACGCACGGCAATTGGCGGACAGAATGGGCATTGAAGCTGACTTTATTCAAGCGGACATAATGGAACTGGGGGATCAGCTTAAATCGAGATACGATATCGCGTTCTCTTCTACCGGCGTGCTTTGCTGGCTTCCGGATATTAAGAGGTATGCACAGACCGTTCGACAATTGCTCAACGACGGTGGCTACTTCTACATCCATGACGGTCATCCTTTTAGGAGTGTATTGGCTGATGAGACCGAATCCTCGAGTACGAAGACTATTCAAGGAAACTACTTTCGTAAGGAGGTGTGGAAGTTCGACCACATGGGTGATTACACGGATCCAAACCTAAAAGTACCGGTCAATTCCTACGAATGGAACTGGACCATGGGAGACCTGATTACTGCCTTTTGCGAAGCAGGTATGAGAATAGAGTTCCTGCACGAATTTCCGCAATACTTCTATGCTGGTTATACACCCTATGATATCGAGGATAATAAAGTTGAATTGTACCCATGCACCTTCAGTCTAAAAGCACAAGCGATTGCCCGTTAGGGGCGGCAGGAGCGCGTACATGAAGTTTGTGACTGTCAGCGATTCGGACAAATGTTCCTGGTAATAGTCAACCAACCTGCGTGGCAGGTTGCCCCTTATCAAAGTGGTTAGCCACAGAATCGGCTGCGTATATGAGTGACGACCTCCAAAGCATTGTCCTGACTCCAGCAGGCCTGTACCTTCCACTGGTCGCGGCTTTAATTCTGGCTTCGGTCCGAGCTCCTCGTGGTGTTGACATAAGCGCTCGTACCAAGCTCATTGAAGCGTTCCTGATCGGCATCGCCTGTCAATGCGCGCACATGATCGAGGAATTCGTAACCGGTTTTCACTTGCTGTTTCCGCCGTTATTCGGTCTGGCCCCGTTATCCGGGGAGTTATTCGTGGGTTTCAACGTTTTCTGGCTTGGGGTCTGGGCACTTTCGGTGATTGGCGTCCTACACGGCTCTCGGGCTGCATATTTCCCCATTTGGTTCTTTGCTCTAGCTATGTGCCTGAACGGCGTCGTTCATCCGTTATTATCGGTTTGGGCGGCTGGCTACTTTCCCGGTCTGGTCACGTCGCCGGTTGTCGGCATCATGGGTGTTGTGGTTATCCGTAGGTTGATTCAGTCAACGGTTGGGACCACTAATTGATGCATCCCGTGCACCTAACGACTATGTTACCCACGATGAATCTCGGCGCTGCCGTCGACACATCGAGCAAATAGGTTGATGAGGTGAACACAACATGAACCTATGGCGTAGTCTTTTACACGTAGAGTGAGGAGTAGCGTATGAGTTGGGAAGGTATAGCGAAGGGGTCGTGTCTATGCGCGGGCATTAGCTTTGAGGCGGATCAGGCACAGATACACATGGTCAACAACTGCCGTAAGGTGACGGGTGCGGCTCACGCCACAATGGTTCAGGTGAACGGATCAGGTTTCCCATGGCTGGCGGGCACCGATCTTCCCAACGGAGGAGCTTTTGAAGGCCACGACCATGTTTGGTACAAAGCACAAATACATGGCGCTGGAGAACTTCTGGCTATTTCAGTACGAAGCAATCTAGCTCCTGAGCAATTCATCAATCCGGCCGCCTACGCTCTAATAAGGCCAGAGAGAGGGAACCGATATGCCACATTTTCCGATAGAAAATGATCCAACCCTATGGCATAAGTACTTTGCGATGGAGTGCAACAATCGCGCTTGGGATTTGGCTACTCAGCCTCGTACGCCAGATGAGGATAGAGAGATGCTCAATACGGCACATGCATCGGCGCTACATTGGGACGCAATGGGCGTAGAGCTCAACAACATGCGTGCACAAATGCTTGTTGCTGAGGTCCACGCGTTAGTGGGGTACGGAGAGTCTGCGTTCTCATACGCAGAAGAGATGCGCAACTATTTCCTGGGCATTGAATCTCCTGATTGGGAAATCGCATTTGCTCACACGATCTATGCCCACGCTGCTCAAGTGAAGGGAGATACCGCGGCTCATGAAAGTGCTTATAAAGAGGCGGTGAAAGCACTTGACGATATCAAGGACGACCAGGATCGGGAAATCGTACAGAAAACGTTTGATCAAGTGTCAGCGCCATGACGTTAGCTGTGAGAACTCACAATACTCAAACGAACTACTTGGTTCGCTGGACTAAGTATCAATATTCTTTGGAGTAGAAAATCTGGACATTAGAAACTCGGTAGAACGCGCTTTTGATGGTGAAGAAGATCCTTCCATTGGCGACAGCCTTAGGGAGGTCCTGTCACTAATCGAATCTGGTCAGCTTAGGGTCGCCCACAAAACTGGCGATGTGTGGATTACCAATGATTGGGTTAAGAAGGCATTGATCCTGGTTTTCAAGTCTTTCCCAGCAGAAGTTTACGATGACGGCGTGGCTCGTTACTTCGATCGAATTCCGCCTCGTTTCCACCAGGCTGGTGAAGAGACGTTCAAAAAGGTCGGTGCACGGGTTGCGCCCGGCGCGGTAGTACGCGCCGGCGCTTACATCGGAAAAGACGTCGTGCTGATGCCATCATTTGTCAACATCGGAGCCCATGTTGGGGAAGGATCGATGATTGATACGTGGGCTACAGTTGGTTCCTGTGCGCAAGTCGGTCGCGGGGTCCACATATCCGGCGGCGTCGGACTGGGCGGTGTACTGGAGCCTTCGCAAGCAAGCCCTACGATCATCGAGGATGGATGTTTTATTGGCGCTAGATCAGAGGTCGTCGAAGGGGTCATCGTGGAAACGAACGCCGTGATAGGTATGGGCGTCTTCATCGGCCGGAGCACGCCGATATACAACAGGGAAACGGATCAGACAATCTATGGCCGGGTTCCTGCCGGGTCAGTCGTTGTCTCTGGCGTGCTTAATCGCGGCAAGTACGGTCTTAACGCAGCCATCATAGTCAAGACAGTGGATGAGCAGACCCGTTCGAAGACTTCAATCACAGAGCTGCTGCGCGGTGTTTAGAGTGTCGCCCAGTGTCCTTAAGCCACTCGTTGCGTAGTGCCTGATATGTGGCTGAATCGCAAAAAGAACAGTTCTTGTGCCCTCCGCTGACACACCCGTTACAAGAGTGGACATCAACGTGGCCCTCGTGGAGCAGTTGGTCGCCGCGCAGTTCCCCCAGTGCGCAGACCTTCCTGTCAGGCCGGTCGAAATCGACGGATGGGACAACCGGACCTTTCGCCTCGGCGAGGACATGAGCGTGCGACTCCCCAGCGCCGATACGTACGCTAAACAGGT
>Ga0187827_10000528_pt1 | contig 59689 bp, 50 predicted proteins | sample ETNtaG_39_FD_167969 | JGI IMG/M metagenome (GOLD analysis project Ga0187827, IMG submission 167969) | Marine microbial and viral communities from oxygen minimum zone, Eastern Pacific Ocean - ETNP2014_SV_150_PacBio MetaG (Illumina Assembly) | ecosystem: Environmental > Aquatic > Marine > Hypoxic...
ACTTGGCAAAATCTTGTGTGCCTTTATTTAAAAGGGATTGAAAGAAGTAACTGATAAATTATGGGGTAACTTCAAAAATCTAACAACTAATTATCATGAAAAAAACCTACACATTACTCAGCCTACTGCTAATTTTTGTTCTTAGTACATCGTTTTCTGTGGATGCATTTGCCGGGAAGAAAAAGGTACAATTCAGTGTTTCAGAAACTGATGCAGAAATATATATTGATGGAAAACTAATGGGGAAAGGAAACACAGAAGTACTTATATTAAGTAACAGTTGTGTTACTGTTAGAATAGAGAAAATAGGATTTCTGGATGAAACCATTACGTTCTGCAATAAGAAAAATAGTGCTGCACCACCAAAAACCTATTATCTTGAGATGTTGCGTGATGATGCATTCGACGCGTCAATTCAAACAGATATTGCAAATATCGATATTGAGTTAAGGACAACAAAAACCGAAGTGGATGCTTGGAAACTAATTAGTATGATTGTTACATCCTATTTTGATGTAATTGAAGTAACCGATAGAGAAACTGGGTATCTTAGAACATCATGGGTAATACAAACATTTAAACAAAATACTATTCGTACTCGTTTGATTGTTAAGCTTGGGGATACTGACCCCCTAACATATAAAATAAAGCTGGTTAGTGAAGAATCAAGGAGACCAGGAACAAGTGTTAAGAGTGATGAACTTTATCGTGAATAGGATAGAGTACTGAGAAAATATGGAACTATATTTGATGAATTACAATCACGCTTAAGTAAATAATAATTCCGAAAGAGATATTAGCGCTATCAGTAAATCTGGTAGCGCTTTTTTATTGCTTTATTTTCCAATAAGCTTTATCATCATTTTCTTCATCAGTTTCTTCTTCCAGTTCCCAGGAATATTGTTTTCGTTTTGGTCCGGAGTTACGATAATATAAGGCTAGAACTAAACCTGCTATGGCTCCGCCAAGATGTCCTTCCCAGCTAATATTTTTTTCCTTGGGAAAGAAATCCGGAAAGGCTCCCCAAATTAAACTTCCGTACAAAAATGTGACAATCAATGCTAAAGCGGCAAGCCTTGTATCTTTTCTTATCAGTCCACTCACAAATAAAAAACTAGAAAGACCATAAATTAATCCGCTTGCGCCAATATGCCATGATGGTCTACCTCCAAACCAAACCCATATTCCTGATAAGAACCAAATTCCAACCAGAACCCGAACCGATATGCTACTATAGAAGTAAAAAAGTGCTGATGATAATATTAAAAATGGAACAGAGTTCGCTATCAGGTGATCCCAGTCACCGTGTATAAATGGCATTAGGAAGATTCCCTTAACTCCTTTAATATCAAGAGGGTAATTACCAAAGTTTACAAAGCTAATATTGAAACTATATTCAATTATTTTTACCATCCACATTATAAACAACAAACCGATAGGTATCAATAATGAATAAATAAACTTTCTTTTCTCCTTAGACATAAACAGAACTTAAATAAAACTCTTGCAACGTAAAATTGCATCTTCAAATAACGTGCCTTTATTTTATTAGCGACACAAATATGTAGCTCTCTCTCAAAATTAACCAGTAATGAGTTAATGAATATAAAAAATTTGTCATTTTCTTATCTTATTATTCACACATTTAGAGTTTGAAAAGATTAATATAAAAAATACTACTTTTACTCAAATATCGTTTCACTCTAATTGATTATAAATGAAATTATATTACAGCAAAATTGCAACTGTAAAATAATTGTCTTGTCGTTAATACAAACATATGCACAATTAATTAATCTAATCTTTGAATCCAAGAACATTAATAATCTTAATTATTCTCTTCCTGTTTGTATTCACAAAATTAAGTGCTGAACCAGAGAAATTGGTAACTTTAAGCGGATACATCACAGATAGTAAAAATGGCGAAACGCTGCCGGGTGCTACAATATTTATTAAAAGTTTAAAAGCTGGTACTGTATCAAATAATTATGGCTATTATTCAATTACTATTACTGCCAGCAGACAGACAATTGTTTTTTCATATCTTGGATATACAGATAAAGTTGTAGACATAAATTTACTGATTGACACAACTCTAAATATTGAGTTAATCAGCTCAAGCCAACTGCTTAATGAAGTAGTAGTAGTAGGTGAGCTAACTAATGCCAATATTACTAACACTCAGATGAGTGTAAACAAAATAAGCAGCAAAACAATTCAATCGATTCCGGCTCTACTAGGTGAGGTAGATTTAGTAAAAGCTTTACAACTATTGCCTGGGGTGAAATTTGTAGCAGAAGGTTCATCAGGACTTAGTATTCGTGGTGGCAGTCCAGACCAAAATCTAATTCTACTTGATGAGGCAACTGTATATAATGCAGGTCATTTAATGGGGTTTTTCTCAGTTTTTAACAATGATGCTGTTAAGAGTGTAGAACTTTTTAAAGGAGATTTACCTTCAAAATATGGTGGTCGGCTAGCCTCTCTCATAGATATTAGAATGAAAGATGGTAACACAAAAGAGTTTCATGGAAATGGAGGAATTGGTTTAATATCAAGCAGGTTAATGCTTGAAGGACCCATTGTTAAAGATAAAGCATCATTTATGGTTGCTGGTAGGAGGTCGTATGCAGATATATTTTTACGTCTTTCAAGCAACGAAGATATGCGTGACAACATACTTTATTTTTTCGATTTAAATGCAAAAGTAAATTACAATATCAACAAGAATAATCGTGTGTTTTTATCAGCCTATAGAGGAAAGGATGTTTTTAAAAACACAGGGTTTGGTATGAAATGGGGAAATACAACAGGAACTGTAAGATGGAATCATGTATTTCATGAAAAACTTTTCTCAAATTTTACTTTTATAGCGAGTAGATTTAGCTATAATCTTGGTATTCCTGAAGGAAATGAAAGAGCATTTAACTGGGGATCCTCGTTAACCGATTACAACTTAAAGAGTGATTTTAACTGGTATTTTAACTCAAACAATACTTTTACCTTCGGAATATCCTTGTTACATCATACCTTTTTTCCAGGGACAATAGAAGGTACTGGTGAAGAGTCGTTTATTACGAGATATGCACTTCCAAACAACTATGCGCTTGAAAGTGCAATTTATATTGGTAACGAACAAAAACTCAGTTCAATTTTTGTATTAAAATATGGATTACGGCTAAGTATGTTTAACAATATTGGTCCTGCAACTATATTCGATTACGACGATGAGGGTAATGCTGTTGATTCAACAACCTATGTTAATGGTGATTTTTTTAATACATATACTGGTATTGAGCCGAGGTTGGGTATTGTGTTTATTTTAAATGAGATTTCATCTATTAAGGCTAGCTATTCCAGAAACATCCAGTACATGCAACAAGCTCAAAACTCTACAGCCGGTTCGCCATTACATATCTGGTTCCCGGCCAGCCCAAATATTCGTCCACAAAAAGGACATCAATTTGTAATGGGGTATTTTCGTAATTTCAGAAATGGAACAATAGAAACATCTGCGGAAGCGTATTATAAAATTACTAACAATGCTGTCGATTTTGTAGATCATGCTGATTTGCTCTTGAATAAATATTTAGAAGGAGAAATATTACTTGGTAAAGGTTGGAGTTATGGAGTTGAATTGTTGGTTAGAAAAAATAGCGGAAAGCTAACAGGATGGGTAAGTTACACTTTATCGAAAGCAATTCATAAGATTAATGGAATTAACAATAATAACCCGTATCCAGCACCATACGACAGACCTAACGATATATCGATTGTTGCAAATTATCTTCTGAATAAACGCCTAAGTTTTAGTGCCACTTGGGTATACGCAACAGGCCAACCCATAACGTTTCCTGTTGGACGATTTGAATACGGTAATGCTATAATACCAGTATATTCTAAACGGAATAGTTACAGGATGATGGATTATCATCGGTTAGACCTTTCGGTAGCATACAAAGGTAAAAACAAACCGGATAAAAAGTGGCATAATGAATTCGTACTTTCGGTTTATAATGCCTATAACCACCATAACCCGTATATGATTAACTTTCAGAACGACCCGGATAACCCAGATGTTACCTATGCTGAAATGACATATTTGTTTGGAATTATCCCATCATTTACGTACAATTTTAAATTTTAATATGAGAAAACAAGAAATAGTTGGAAGTTGCAAGCTAGCAGAAAAAAGACAGAAGTCTGTAAAATACGATTTACTTCAATCTACGGTCTTCGGTCTTAGGACTTTAGCGTCCTTAATAATCATACTCTTATTTGGAACAGTGATCTTGAATTCTTGTACTAAAAGGATTGATATCAAACTGGACTCGACTTATGAGAGGCTCGCAGTTGCAGGTTTTATTACGCCACAAAAAGGCGATCAATATGTTCGCTTAACAAAAACATCTAATTATTTCTCTAATAAGCCTGCTCCTACCGTATCAGGTGCAGTTGTTACAATTTCGGATGATTCGTCAACTGTGGAATTTTCTGAGGATTTTAATAATCCGGGGTATTACCTGGCACCTGAAGATTATTTTGGAATTTCCGGTACTACATATCACCTTGATATAACGCTTTCAGAATCAATAAACGGTAATGTCAATTACAAAGCTCATGAAGAAATGCCTCATCTAGCCGATAATATTGATTCAGTTGTAGTTGAGTATAACGAACAATATGAAAGATGGATGGTACGACTTTATGCCTGGGAGCCCCCATCAACTGATTTCTATATGTTTAACGGGATGAGGAATGGCAACATGATTACTGACACTGTTTCTCGCATAAATATCAGTGACGATAGATTATTTAATGGAAATTACACTTCAGGTGCAGTTGTGCTGGTATTATACAAAGATGAGCTTGAGTTGGGAGATACGTTTACTCTTATCTTATCAAATATTACTGAAGAATATGCAAACTATATGACAGACCTTCAGCTTGAGTTGCAACCTCACGACCCTATGTTCAGTGGGCCACCAGCCAATGTTCGAACTAACATTAATAACAATGCTGTTGGCTATTTTGCAGCTTTTCCATCTGCATTTACCTCCACAACAGTTAAGCCTATTGATTTTTAGTTAAGATGTTTATTTAGGATTGTTATGCATAATTGCAATCAACCACAGCATTAACAAATAAACTGTATAACTTTTATATAAAGTGATATTATTTTAATGACCAATATATTACATTTGAGTAATAATTAATTCAGCATTGGAAAAAATAAAATTTATAGATTTATTTTGTGGGATTGGAGGCTTTAGAACCGCAATGGATCAGGCTTGTGTCGAAAACGACTTAATACCAGAATGTGTATTTTCTTCAGACATTGATGCTTATTGTCAAGATAGTTATGAAGCTAATTTTGGTGAAAGACCAGAAGGTGATATAACTAAAATTGACGAAAAAAATATTCCTGATCATGATATTTTATTTGCAGGTTTTCCTTGCCAACCATTTAGTATTATTGGACAAATGCAAGGATTTAATGATATCCGTGGTACTCTATTTTTTGACATTGCTAGAATTATAAAACACAAAAAGCCGAAAGCATTTATTTTAGAAAATGTAAAGCAATTAGTTGGTCATGATAGGGGGAAAACCTTAAAAGTTATTGTTAAAACCTTAGAGAAAGAATTAGGATACAACGTACAATATGTAGTACTAAATGCTCTTGATTACGGACTTCCTCAAAAACGCGAACGTGTAATAATTGTAGGTCATAGGGAGCCTATTTTGTTTAGTTTCCCTTCTCCCATAAGGCCATTCAAACCATTAACTGAAATCATTGAGAAAAAAGTTGACAAGAAACATTTTGCTTCAGAGTATATTACTAAAAAACGTACAGAGAAACATAAATCTGCATATAAATTATCTATTTGGCACGAAAATAAATCTGGGAATATATCTTCTTACCCATATTCTTGTGCGCTTCGTGCTGGTGCTTCATATAATTATTTGCTCGTAAACGGAGAAAGACGTTTGACACCAAGAGAAATGTTACGTTTACAAGGTTTTCCAGATACTTATAAAATTGTTGTATCTGATAGTCAAGCTAAGAAACAAGCTGGGAATGCAGTACCTGTAAATGTAGTAAAAGCAGTTACCTTAAAGTTACTACCTTTTGTTGCAACATCAATGCAAATGGATTTAGTTTTAAGGGAATATGAAATAGGTTATGGAGAATAATAAATCCCCCAAATTAAGAACAGTACATAAATCAGTTTCGGCATTTCCACTTAATGAATTTCCGAAGGAATTTCCCTTTTTACTTGGTAAAGAGTTAATATACTTACTTGCCTCAAAGGGAAAATCAGAACTTGAAGGTTCGGAATGGGAGAATATTTTCGCAAACTGTATTGGTGCTGATTGGAAACCATCCAATGTGGGGCTTGATGATGTTGTAAAAGGAAACACAGCTTGGGGTGCAAAAACAGTTAAGGCAACTAGGCCATCTACTCAAAAAAAAGTAAGGTTAATATCAGGGCGTAACTCTCCAAATTATTCTTTTGGAGAACGTAGTGATCAAAAAGCAGATGCAGGATTTATTGGAAAACTTGTACTTGAGATATGGAATGAGAGGGTATCAGCAATTCGAGAAAAGTTTAAACATTTACGTACAGTTGTACTAATCAAATCCAATGATTTAACAGAAGTTGTAGTATTTGAGTTTGACACTATTCGTTATGATTATGAACTTTACATTTGGGAATGGAATAAGAATAATAACCTTGTTGGAACTTGTAAGAAAACAGGAGAGCATACTTTTACTTGGCAGCCACATGGTTCACAGTTTACAATAATTGAGAATGTTCCAGAAAAAGGGTTAATAGTAAACATAAAACAACCTAAACCACTAGACAAGGAGCAAGTATTGAAATCCTTGGGCTTTGACAAATCTTGGGTGACTGTTACACAAAAGACTAAATAATCTCCCCTTAGAAAAGCAAAAGTGCCTAACAATGAATAAAATATAAGCGAGATAGTAGTAATATAAAGGTTTATAGCTCATTTTAACTTTCTTGAAAGTAGAAAAATTACTACTTCGAAATCACTTGCTTTTCATATACTGACTGTAGGGGTCATAGAGCATAATTAATAATATTCATATTTAGTCAATAACCAATCCAAATATCTTAATTGATGCTCCAAACTTATTCATCAAACTTCTTAAGATATTTCTTAATTTTGAACCAAAATAATAGTCATGGAATTATCTTCAAATACTTCTATTTCACCCATTGATGGCAGATATAGAAATAAAACAGAAGAACTAGCGGAATATTTCTCGGAATACGCCCTTCATAAATACCGCATACAAACTGAAATAGAGTATTTTATCGCATTGTGCAATATTCCACTACCAGGTCTTGAGAACTTCGACAAAAGTCAGTTTGACCAATTAAGAGATATTTATATCAAGTTTTCTACTACCGATGCTAACTCTATTAAACAGATAGAAAAAACTACAAACCATGATGTTAAGGCAGTAGAGTATTTCATTAAAGAATGTATTGAGGAAATCGGACTGGGAGAATACAAAGAGTTCATTCATTTTGGATTAACTTCACAAGATATTAATAATACAGCCCTACCCCTTTCACTTAAAGCTGCCCACACAAAAGTCTTTATTCCTGCATTTGAAGAATTAATAGAGAAAATTAATATCTGTGCTTTTGAATGGAAGAATGTATCAATGCTTGCACGAACTCACGGACAACCTGCATCACCCACTAAACTAGGTAAAGAAATATATGTTTTTGTGGAAAGGCTAGAAAACCAGTTAATGACGTTGGGATCTATACCTTTCTCCGGTAAATTTGGTGGGGCAACAGGTAACATGAACGCTCACAATGTTGCCTACCCTGAAATTGACTGGGAAAATTTTGCTTGTCAGTTTTTAAATGACGGACTTAATCTCCACAGGCAAAAAACAACAACCCAAATAGAGCATTACGATTATTTGGCAGCATATTTTCAAAACCTTAGCAGAATAAATACTATTCTTATTGATTTTAGTAGAGATATTTGGATGTATATCTCTATGGATTATTTTAAGCAAAAAATAAAAGAAGGGGAAATCGGCTCTTCTGCTATGCCACATAAAGTAAATCCGATTGACTTTGAAAATGCGGAAGGCAACCTTGGTATTGCTAATGCTATACTTCATCACCTTGCAGAGAAATTACCGGTATCACGTATGCAACGCGACTTAACTGATTCAACAGTAAGCCGAAACATCGGTACTCCGCTGGGTCATATGCTTATTGCCATAAAATCTTTGCTTAAAGGTATAGAGAAACTTATACTCAATGAACAAAAACTAGCCGATGATCTGAAAAATAACTGGACTGTTGTTGCTGAAGCTATTCAGACAGTATTACGCCGGGAAAACTACCCAAAACCGTACGAGGCCCTGATGGAACTCACACGAACAAACGAAAAAATAACTCAGATGTCAATTATTAATTTTATTGATAAACTTCAAATTTCCGATGAACTTAAAAAGGAGTTAAAGCAAATTACCCCTGATAATTATACCGGAATAACTTTGATATAATCTAATATTGTTTTAGCTCACAAATTGGGAGACCTAATCTCCATTTTCAAAATTTTGTTATCATTGATTTCTTAACATTGTAAATTACTACCTATCGCAAGAATATATATTCTAGTCTATTTTTAATAAAACTGGTCTCGGATTCAATTCTAATAACCAAATAGCAATTAGCAAAGACAGATATTTTTAACTTTGCAAAAAACAAATTAATGTCTCATAAAGTAGATTTCCTGATCATAGGCAGTGGTATGGCAGGCTTAATATACGCTCTTAAAGTAGCTGCTTTTGGAAATGTGTGTGTACTCTCTAAAATCAAAATGGACATTACTGCCACAAGTATAGCACAAGGTGGTATTGCTGCAGTAATGTACTCACCTGATAATTACAAAAAGCACATTAAGGATACAATTATTGCTGGTGCCGGTCTTAATAATGAGAATATAGTACAAATTGCGATAAGTGAATCAACTGAAAGAATTCGGGAATTGGTAAATTGGGGAACCCTATTTGACAAGGAGTCAACTGGTAAATTTAGTCTTGCCAAAGAAGGAGGCCATTCAGAACATAGAATATTACACCATAAAGACAATACTGGTAATGAAATACAAAGAGTATTAAGCGAAAAAGTTAGAAGCCATCCGAATATTACGGTCCTTGAGAATTATCTTGCTATTGACCTGATCACACAACATCATCTTGGAGAATTAATAAAGAGAAGAGATAAAGGAATTACGTGTTATGGTGCCTATGCTCTTGATAAAAAAAACGGCAATATTATAACATTACTTGCCAAAACAACAATGTTAGCCACAGGTGGCCTTGGTAATATTTATCAAACTACTACAAACCCAACTCTTTCAACAGGTGATGGAGTTGCAATGGCATACAGGGCAAAAGCTCAAATCAACAATCTTGAATTTGTACAGTTTCACCCTACATCTTTATACAACCCTGGAGAAAAACCTTCATTTCTAATTACTGAGGCTATGAGGGGTGCCGGTGCTGAACTGTTAACCAGGAAAGGTAAGAAGTTTATGCATAAATATGACGAAAGAGGATCTCTTGCTCCACGTGATATTGTTGCCAGAGCTATCGACAATGAATTAAAAATTAGTGGTGATGAGTTTGTCTATCTCGATACACGAAAAATAAGTAAAGACGAAATACTTAACCACTTCCCCACCATCTATGCAAAATGCCTGAGCATTGGTATTGATATCACCAAAGATATGATACCTGTTGTACCTGCTGCACATTATTCATGTGGTGGTATAGTTACCAACAAGCACGGACAAACTAGCATTAGTAATTTATTTGCCTCTGGAGAGGTTGCAAATACAGGTTTGCATGGTGCAAACCGATTAGCATCTAACTCTTTGTTAGAATCTGCTGTATTCTCACACAGGGCAGCTCAAAAAGCATCGTCAATTATTTCTAATATTAATTTTGAAGCTAATATACCCGATTGGGATGATAAAGGAACAGTACTTAATGAGGAGATGATATTAGTTACACAGTCAAAAAAAGAACTTCAATCGATTATGAGTAATTATGTTGGTATTGTTCGATCGAATCTACGACTAAAAAGAGCACTTGACAGGTTAAATATTATCTACCGGGAAACTGAAGACCTTTTTGACAAATCAGTAGTTTCAGAACCGATATGTGAATTGAGGAATATGATTAATGTAGCTTACCTGATAATTAGATTAGCGATGAAACGAAAAGAGAGTATTGGACTACATTACAATATAAATTATCCTGGTTAATGTATTGTAAAATTGACAATTACTAATTATACTTCAGAATTGTTTTAAGTTTTCCTGATCAATACTCTATAAGAAGCAATTATTAAAAGAATCAATGAATTATGGCAACAATAAAATCAGTAAAAGGAGTATTGCCAAAATGGGGAGCTAATTGCTTTATTGCCGATAATGCAACATTAACCGGTGACGTAATTATTGGCAATGATTGTAGCATTTGGTTTAATTCAGTTGTACGTGGTGATGTGCACTATATTCGAATAGGTAATAATGTAAACATTCAGGATAATGTTGTGATACACTGCACATATCAAAAAGCTCCGGTAAACATTGGTGATAATGTATCAATTGCACATTCGGCAATAATTCATGGTTGTACAATTCACAACAACGTATTAGTTGGAATGGGAGCAATTTTGATGGATGGAGTTGTTGTGGAAAGTAATTCAATGATTGCTGCCGGGGCTGTTGTTTCAAAGAATACAATTATTAAATCTGGCAGTTTATATGCAGGTGTGCCTGCAAGACTTATAAAAACGGTTGACACTGAGCTACTTGAAGGTGAAATAAATCGTATATCAAATAACTACAATATGTATGCTAGCTGGTATGATGATGATAAATAAACTTTGAACATTATTCAAGTAATCACACTAGGTTTAAGACCATAAACCTTATTTCACTTTAAATCTAACAATCAGTTTATAAAGTATTTAAATGATAATACAAACGATTGAGTTGTAAACTTGTTTTGCACCGGATTTGTTGAAATATTTTCGGTTGTGTACATGTAATAATCTTCATTCATTACCGAGTACACATAAGCAAAATCAACTGCATACATTCGGGTTTTGTATCCTACACCACCTGAATACATTGTTCGTTTGCCATCATTAATTTTATCGTTATATGGGCTGCCGTAGAGAGCATATCCGCCTCTAAAACTAAAGTTAGAGAATCTCCATTCAGTTCCAGCTCTAAAATTGTGTGTTGATTTGAAAACAGATTTAATCTCTTGATTATCCTTAGAATAGTTATAATTCCTGGCTGTAAACTTTGCAGTTGAATAATTAGCATATTCATATTCACCGGAGATAAATCCATGTGAACCAATTAAGAAAGCTGTGCTTCCAATGGCTCGTAAAGGTGTTGATAGATGATAGTCGAAATTACCCACGATGGATGAATATGAATCAGAAAATCCTGATCCAAAATCAGCAGTTGTTGTGTAAAACCATGTATCACTCATACTCCAATAATATGATGGTGTGTGAAATGCTCCACCAATTCGCAGCCAATCAAATGGTGTAACTATTACCCCAAGTTTTAAATTAATCCCCCAACCGGTTGTAGTAAGGTTCTCAGTTACACTCCAGTTATTAAAATTTGGTATTGTATCCTTAACATCAAATTCAGCATATGATGATTCTCTGAAATATCTTATGTAAGGTAAACCGATTGACGCTCCAAAATAAAGGAAATCATTATAATTTCCAGAAAACGAGAATAACCATTCATTTTTAGATCCACGCGAAATTACCTGTTGCTGTTGTAATACACCTCCGAAAGGAACAGCAGTAGAATAAAGATCAGTTGTACCTGGTAGAGTATCAATCAGATAAAGATACCATGCAGGATAAAGTTCATATGGATCGTCATTTTCGAGATCACTGTATAGCGTCCCATCAGCCAGTTCTTTATAAACATCCAATTTTGAATTGATTGTATTTTCCCCCTGCATATAAAGTGATGCATTATAATTATTAAGTCTGTTCATACCCATACCAAACTGAAAAAATTTCCAATTACTTCCTTTACCTAAAGGCTTTACTATAACATACCCAAGATTACTTAAATCAAATATAGCTCTAGAACTTTCAGATAAGCTGCCATTATACACAGAAGATACATTTCTATTGGCTACTTCGGGTGTAATTATAAACTCACCTGTTCTAAAAAGGCCCATGCCAGCCGGGTTCGTACTCGCAGTAGAAAAATCAGCTCCTAGAGCACCAAAAGCTCCACCTACAGCCATACTTCGTGCAGTTCCCTGATAATAAATTTGAGAGAACCGTAGTGCATCGTCAGCGTACTGGGCGAAAGAAGTTAGCGACATAAACACTACAACTGATATTATAATATATTTCTTCATTTTTATAACTTATTATTTATTTATCTTTTTATTAATAAGACATGCTTCATGAAAGTCTAGTCTATATTATATGAACTAAACAGGAACTTAATGATTTGGTTTACTTATTAAAATTCTGTAAACCGTAACTTCAAAATAAATTATTGAATCAATTAACGAAATTTATCTTCTTCCACCACTACTTCTTGAGGTCGAAGATCCTCCTCCTGAACTGCTACTTCTACCACCACCAGAACTACTACTTTTTGATGGTGAGCTGTAACTCCTTGTAGGTTTACTGTAACTTTTCGAAGAGTTACTTCTTGTTGTTGGTGCCCGATAACTCTTAGGTGCTGATTTTGTGCGCGTTTTTACGCTACTATTTCTGGAGGATGAGTTAGTTCTCGGAGCTGAATAATTACTTCTCGAACTATTTTGTTTTAACGACCTGTTAAAAGTATTGGCACTTCGTGTAGTTTTTGTTTTACTATTAGGCTTTGCCTGTCTTACATATTCTTTACTTGTTCGAGGTTGCCTTGAAGGTAAACTTTCGTACGACTTTGGTTTTTGATACCTGGGTGTTTTGCTCCGTTGTGTTGCACGTTTTGAAGTCTGTTTTGATGGGCGCATTGCTGCCTTAGATGGATCACTCTGCATTTCTTGTCCAGGTTTCCTCAATTTAGTTGGTTCAGATTGTTTCCTTGCTTCAATAGGGCTACGCTTTGCACTTTCAGTTCTGCTTTTAGGGCTTAACGTTTCTGAATTATCTCCAGATTTTACTACTGAAGCTGTACCGCCTGCCAGACTACCACTTCGTGCAAGTACATTTTCGTCATCACTTAGCATTTTGGCACCTGAGCTTGAAATATTTCCTGATCGTCCACCAGACCTAGGAATTGAACTGCCTCCAGCACCTCTTCCACGAGGACTATATGCTGCTGTATAACCGTAATCAGGATAATAGCCCCCTGGATAGTAACCACCTCCTCCATTATAATATCCATCTCTGTACCCATTCCAATAACCATTATTATAACCTGCCCAATAGCTTCCGTAATAAGGGTATCCCCATCCGTAATACGGATATCCCCATCCATAATACGGATATCCCCAGCTATAATATGGCCAGCCGTAGTTAAAGCCCATGCCCCAACCATATCCCATACCCATTCCAAAACTTAATGAAAAGTTAGGGCTTGAACAACATCCACTGCTTGTATAACTTTCATCATAATAATCATCGCTACTTCCGTTATCATTAAACCTGTTGATCCGTGAAGCGTAATCGGAATCATAATATTCGTCAATAAATTCGTATTCTGAATTATCTACACTATCAGTTACATTACCTGTTACTGCAGCTGCACCAACATCCGTTGAATAGTCCGAATCATATTCACCCGAGTACTTACCTTTATCGACATTGTTATCAGAATGATTTTGAGCATTCTTTTTAAAATCATCGTAGTTATACTGAGTTGGATTTTTAGCTTTTGAAGAATAATAAACATCATCAGCTGGCAGATTGCTCGTACTTGAACATGACCCTAATCCAACAACAATTAATATAAATACAAGGTAGCGATAATAAAATTTTAGAGTTTCCATTTTAACGATATGTTGTGCAATTGTAAACATTGTTTAATTTTGCGGTTTACTTAAAAAATGCAAATACTGTACCAAACTTAAATAATGGCGAAACAATTAACATCCAGAAAAGAAAATTACTCTCAGTGGTATAATGATTTAGTAATAAAAGCTGACCTTGCAGAGAACTCTGCGGTACGCGGTTCAATGGTTATAAAACCCTACGGTTATGCTATTTGGGAAAAAATGCAATCAGTTCTTGATGGCATGTTCAAAGAAACAGGTCATCAAAATGCTTACTTTCCATTATTTATTCCTAAATCATTTTTTAGTAGAGAAGCTTCTCATGTTGAAGGATTTGCGAAAGAATGTGCAGTTGTAACTCACTACCGTTGAAAAACCAATGAAAAAGGAGAAATAGTTGTTGATGCAGATGCAAAATTAGAAGAGGAATTAATTGTTAGACCAACATCAGAAACAATTATTTGGGACACCTTTAGGAAATGGGTTCAGTCGTATCGAGATTTACCATTATTAATTAATCAATGGGCAAATGTTGTAAGATGGGAGATGCGGACAAGATTGTTTCTACGTACTGCAGAATTTTTATGGCAAGAAGGACATACCGCCCACACCACGGAAAGTGAAGCTCTTGAAGAGGCAGAAAGAATGATAGGTGTTTATGCAAGATTCACAGAAAACTGGTTAGGAATTCCTGTTTTACTAGGTGTTAAATCTATTAATGAAAGATTTGCAGGTGCAATTGAAACGTATTGCATTGAAGCCTTAATGCAAGATGGAAAAGCGCTTCAGGCTGGTACTTCTCATTTCTTGGGACAAAATTTCGCAAAGGCATTTGATGTAAAATTTGTTTCACGTGAGAATAAACAAGAGTTTGTATGGGCTACTTCATGGGGTATGTCAACAAGATTAATTGGTGCTCTGATTATGGCTCATTCTGATGACAATGGACTGGTATTGCCTCCTAAAATTGCACCTATACAAGTTGTAATAGTACCGATTTTTAAGAATGAAGAACAACTTTCTAAAATTAGCGAAAGAGTAGAAAATATTATTCAGGAGCTTAAGAAAAAATATATTTCTGTTAAATATGATGATCGCGATACACATAAACCTGGCTTTAAATTTGCTGAATGGGAACTGAAAGGAGTTCCAATTCGTCTTGCAATTGGTATGCGAGACCTTGAAAACAATACAATTGAAGTGGCCAGAAGAGATACACTTGAAAAAGAGACGTTACAGATAACAGATATCAGTGAGAAGATCGATAACTTACTAATTCAGATTCAGGACAATATATTTCAAAAGGCTTTATCTTTTAGGGATGAAAATACTTATAATGTTGACACATGGGATGAGTTTATCAGTAGGATTAAGCAAGGAGGATTTGTAAGAGCTCACTGGGATGGCACCTCAGAAACAGAAATGATTATAAAGGATAAAACAAAAGCTACTATCAGGATCATTCCTGTCGACGAAAAACAGGAAAAAGGTAAGTGTATTTTAACCGGTAATCCATCCATACAAAGAGTGGTATTTGCCAAAGCTTACTAAGATTTCAGGTAAACGGTTGCACTATTCAGTAATCTTAATTAGTTCACCTGAGCCTATTCTATTTAAATCAACTGTTAAAGGATTACCAGCGTAATAAATATTTCCAATATTTTCGATTGTAGCACCTAAATGTGTAGTTGCAGTTAAATAAATATCGTTGCTACTTCGGTTGTTTACATACATGCTACTTGTTTCCATATTAATCATATCGATTAAACCAAAGCTTGCGGAATAAACAAAAGATAAACCGCTTTTTCCACTAAGGACTATATCTGCAGTTCCGTAATGTAATGCACAATACAATCTTAAAACATTTAATTCCAGATTTATTTTTCCTGCACCTTCATTAATACTTAACCAAAGCGTATCTGTAAACAATGTATCCAACGTATTAATATCTCCGATTGAACGGTACTCAATTGAATCAATATCAATATAATTTAAGTAAACAGTTATTGGACTTTCATAACTTCTAATCCAGTTACATTTGTTATCATTTTTTATTACAAGAACACCCTTTTCATTAACATCTGTTTTAATCTGATTAATTAGGTTGGCACCTGCCTCCACCTTAATACTATTATTTTCTGATTTTATAAGGATGAGATTCACATTGTCTTTAAGTAAGATACTATTAAAATTATCAATACTGCGGTCCTCATTACTCATTTTGCCGGTTGAGTAAAAGCAATCGGTAATAGTTCCTTTCTTGCAGGAGGTAAAGGAGGCTAAAGCCAGAATTAATAACCACAGTAGCTTTTTCACTCGTGTTTAATTTTACGTTTATAAATAAATTTAACCTGATAACCCAGTCCGAAACCAACATATTCAGCTTTTCCAAGATGAGCACTTAAAGCCATGTTTGCAAACAGCTTGGGAGTAATGAAATACTTAAGAGTTAACCTTTGGTACAAATCACTCTCACTCCTTTCCATTCCACTTAAATAAGTACCGGCATTAAACAAAAAAGATAATCGGTCCATTATAAGTTCATACGCAATGTTAATTCCAATTTTTGTTATATGCAGGTCACTAGGAACAGTGGCGTGTATTCTTTCATAGATTAGTTGATCTGAACCATCATGAGTTAAATCAAATCCAATTCCGAATTTGCTTTTATAAGAAACTCGAGCCATTATGTTAGTATAAGCAGCAAAAACGAAGAAACTCTTACCATACTGCTGGCTCATATCTTTATATGCCATGGCAGCTGCAATTTCAAAGCTCAGATATTTTCTTCCATCAAATTCAAAAGGGTATAACTTGGGTAATATTTTTTTATTCAACGATCGGTTTGGATTACTCAAAAATGATGATATCCCTATTGATGCAGTTAGAATATTGAGTCCATAATTCGGAGTTTTCATTGTGCCATTAGAGAAATGGGTTAATCCCAAACCTGTTGTAAAAGTTAACATTTTCGAGATTCGATTCCTATACTCAAAAAATAAACTTGCCGCAATGTTCAGATGAGAGCCTATAGCAAAATTTTGGTAGTTCTTAAGCCTGTCAAAACGATTTGTAAGATACCCTAATCCAATCCCTAATTTAAAGTTCAACGATTGCTTCTTATCTCCAAAAAGAGGAAAGTTAATAGTGGGATAGACCGCTATTGCAGAACCTATTTCAGGAAAACCTCCCAAACCCGAATACCATAAACTTACTCCTATTAATGGATAATTATATTCAGCCTCCCACCTGTATTTACCATAAGTAACTTTTTGCAAACTAATCTCAAAAGCTGGAAAATGTGATCTAAAAATATCCAACTCAAGATGGTGACTCATCAATAATCCATATTGTAGTTTAATTTCTGCTGTAAGATTATGGGTTGTCGCAGGTTTTGCTGGCTGAGAAATTAAATCACAGTTAATTAAAACAAATAAAAAAACCAACGATATTAACTTTCCTGATTGCAATATTGTGCATTTATTGATAATGTCGCAAAGTTAGAAATATTGAAGGTTGCATATTAATATTCGACTAGAATTATGTCTTATATTATAAACAACAATAAATCAATTAAGCAGGTTATCTAATATTCAAAACATGTGGTGTAAACTCCAGAGTATAATCGATTTATCCTTCATGATATATTTAAATATGATTCGTAAAGAATAATTTAATACCTTGCACCCTGAAAATATAAAACAAATTTAGCAATACTCATTTTAGATAACTTTCTTTAATGAAGGCAAAGCAAAAATCAAAACATGTATTATTGGTAGAAGATAACCTGCTAAATCAAAAATTTGCTATGGCTGTCCTTAAAATGAAGGGGTATACATGGGATCTTGCTGAAAACGGTAAAATAGCAGTTGGGTTATTTGAAAAGCAAGAATATGATGCAGTTTTGATGGACATTCAGATGCCAATAATGAATGGAGTAGAGGCAACAATTGAGATAAGGAAGATTGAAAAGAAAAATGGATGGCCCAGGATTAGAATAATTGCCGTTACAGCTTTTGCGATGCCAGGAGATGAAGAAAAATTTAAAGAAATAGGCATCGACCTTTACATTTCAAAACCTTATACCAGTGATCAGCTTATATCCTTTATTGAGCTTTAAAGCAATAAAATGAAGGAAAAATTACAAGCATTCGAAAAGCTTCTTTTAGTAATGGATGAACTCAGGAGTGGTTGCCCTTGGGATAGGGAACAAACTTTTGAAAGTCTGCGACATTTAACAATCGAGGAAGTTTATGAACTTTCAGACGCAATTCTTAATAAAGATATGGATGCCATAAAAAGTGAACTTGGTGATTTAATGTTACACATCATTTTTTATGCTAAATTAGGTTCTGAGATTAATAGTTTTGATATTAAAGACATACTAGATAAAATCACAGAAAAATTAATCCACAGACATCCTCATATTTATGGGGATGTTGATGTTGCTGATGCCGAAGATGTAATTAATAACTGGGAAAAACTAAAGCTAAAAGAAGGTCGTACATCTGTGCTTGAGGGTGTTCCTAGTTCATTACCACCTCTTGTTAAAGCCTTTCGAATACAAGCTAAAGCAAAAGGTGTTGGCTTTGAATGGGAAAAACGCGAACATGTGTGGGATAAAGTAGTTGAGGAACTCAATGAACTTAAACATGAAGTTGAGAGTAACGCCAATAAAAATAAAATTGAAGAAGAACTAGGTGATTTACTTTTTGCACTAACTAATTATTCAAGGTTCATTGACGTTAATCCGGAGGATGCCCTTGAAAAGGCAAATAAAAAGTTTATTCGCAGATTTCAATATATTGAAACCCAGTCTGCCGTCGATGGTCTAAAAATTGAAGATATGAGTCTGGATGAAATGGAAGTTTACTGGCAAAAGGCAAAAAAAACAGAAGAGAATATTAATGATTGATGGTAAATTGATTAAAGTTTACAATAATCAAAATAGTCTTAGTAGGATAATTGTAAAGTTTTTGATCCTGAACATAATATCAATCACCCTCATTGGCCAAGGAACTGATTTCGCTAATTACTCATACAAACCTGATAAAGATTACATTAAATCATACTGGGAAGCCACAAAAAAAATTGCAACCGGACCTTGTCATTGGAAGCGAAAAGAATGGAAGATTGCAGGCACATTAGTTGTTGCAGGAGCTGCTATTATAATATTTGACGATGAAATTAGGCAGGTATTTCAAAACAATAAAAATAGCAGCTTAGATTTTACATCAAAATACGTTTTTGAACCTTGGGGAAGTGGGGTGTATCCAGCAATTTTATTCGGGGGATACTATATTTACGGACTTGCTGCTAAAAACAAACGAGCCCGCCAAATAGCACTTGGCGGAACTCAGGCATTTATTATGGCAGCATTATCATCACAGGTGTTAAAACATATTTTTCATCGACAAAGACCCAATCAAAATAATCCTCCAAATCCATACTTGTGGGAAGGCCCCTTTACAGGGTTTAACTATACATCATTTCCTTCAGGACATACAACAGCTGCATTCGCAATTGCATCGATGATGTCATTGGTTTACAAAGACAAAATCTGGGTTGGAATATTGTCATATGGACTAGCTACAGGTGTTGGGCTTTCGCGCGTTTATGACAATAAACATTGGCCATCTGATGTCTTAGTTGGGGCAGCCTTGGGATATGCTATCGGACGAACTGTTTATAGCATAATGTCTCAGGAATCCAAATTCACTATGGGTATCTCCAATACCGGTGTTTCTGTTGCATACCGAATTGAGTGATACTCTTATACAATGATTATTTTAGTTAATGTATTCTCAACTTTTTTGTGAATGAACTATTCTTTTGTGTGGCCTGCAAATAATATACTCCATTTTGCTTGGCACTAAGGTCAATCCTTATTACATATTTACCATTCATCAACTCGGGTTTACCCGAAAAAACTTTATCGCCAAAATAATTAAATACTGTAATTTTTGGTGTACCCTCACTAACTAAGACAAATGAAAGTCCAACTACACCATCATCAATAGTTATGTCGTAGTCAGTTAATTCAAGCTTATTGGGTTTGTTCTTGATACCAGCATCACGCAATTCCTTATCGCTTACATTATCATGCATATGATGACTATCAATAAAATAATCATGGTGATTTGGGAAATATGATATTTCCGGAATATGGATGTCAATATTTTCAAACTCCTTAATCTTTTGCAGGTGCTTTAACTCAATAATTTCTTCGAGATTTTCAAGTTCCTCGAATTCTTTAATTTTTTCAAGTTCCTTCAGCATTACTAAATTCTCTCCGTCAAACTTGATCCTCATATCGTGTAACTTATCTTTGTGCTCAGCAAGCTTAAGTTCAATCTCTTTTAATTTGCTTTCGTCAAATTCAAAGTCAAAATCCTCAAGAACCTGAATACTATGTTCACAATCTTTAAGATCATCGTCACTGAAAAAATACTTGTATTTTTTACCACCATCTTTACCACTTTTGAAAATAAAAACGTTGTTATGACCATCTTTGCCACCAATTGAATCCATTTCAAGATCTATAGTTATATAACCTGCTGAATCTTTTTCTGAGACCCATGACAAAGTTCTTATAATATCTGGCTCGTTTTCACCATCTTTAACAGTAAATGTAGTGTCTTTAACTACCTTCTTCCCATCAACCATTTTAACAGTTTTAACCTTTACTTCTTTCTCTTTCTCTTGACTTAAAACGTTTACAGGAAAGGAAATCATCATTACTAATGTTGCAATTATTGCAATAATTACTGGTTTATTCATTTCTTTAAATTTTAAAAGGTTATGGATACAAATGTATCTAAGCATTAATTATGCATAAGTTAAGACGGGTTAAAAAAGGTTAAAGAAAGGTTAAAGTTAAAAATCATAGTACTTGTATTTATTACTTTTGACCTGCGATATGATAAAATTAAATGAAAAAACGTTTCCAAATAATATTATTTTTAATGATCATCAGCCTATTCGGATTGATCTTTATTCAGTGGTTATGGATAAAATATGCTATTGAAACAGAAAAAGCACGATTCGACTTACTGGTTTACGAATCAATGAAATCAGCACTTGCAAAAGTAGAACGCAAAAAAGTATATGATTTTATTGATGAAAAGATTGAGCTCCCGAAACCTTCAATCATTAAGTCCGAGACTTTAGAAGAGTTAACTAAAATTTCAGAAGTGATATCAGTTATTGAGGTGCCTAAAATCTCAAATCTTAAGTACAAGATAGATTTTGATGACAAAACTCAAGATTATATTGACTTATTGAGTGACCTCGATACTATTAGCTTATTAGCTCCTAAAAAATATAACCACAAAGATGATGTCTACTTTCTTGATAATGAGGCACAAATTATCAAGAAAGATTTGAAAGAAATGGAACATGATATTATACATATTGAGGATAAGCATGAATATATGATGTTTTTTAAAAACAAAGATTCTCTAAAACGGATACTCGATATAGAAAGGGACAAGCTTCGGGTTGAAAAAGAAGAATTGGTAAAACACAAAATAGAAATCTTTAATGAAAACATTGAGCAATGGGTACTGGAATATAGTTTAGAAGATAATATTAACTATTTGAAAGACAGAATGCTCAAATACAATCATCATATCTCAGATGCGTTAGAAAATAATGGAATTAACATCACTTTTAATTATCAATTAATTAAAGAAGAAAATGATACAACAATTGTTGTTTCTTCATCTACTGAGGATTCTGAATTGTTGCCTGACAAATATAGAACAGAAGTATATCCTGATGATATTTTTACCAAAAACTTGTACTTAGTAATTTCCTTTCCTGGAAAAAATGCACACATTTACAAGAAGGTTTACATATTGGTTATTGGATCTGTCATTTTCACTCTTATAATAATATTAACATTTGGTTCAACACTTTACTATATTTTGAAACAGAAAAAATTAAGTGAAATAAAGTCGGATTTTATAAATAATATGACACACGAATTTAAAACCCCAATTGCTACAATTGGACTCGCTGCCGATGCACTCGAATCTCCAAAAGTAATGGGTGTTGAAAAATCTACTGTTTACTACTTGAAAATTATTAGACAGGAAAATAAACGCATGAACAACCAGGTTGAAAGAGTGCTCCAAATGGCTTTGATTGAACAAGGAAAACTACAGATAGCCTTGCAAGAAACTGATGTACACGAAATTATTCAAAACTGCGTAGATGTTGCTAAATTTTCTATTAAAAAGAATGTTGGGAAAATATCATCTTCACTCAGAGCAACTAATTTTATATTAAATATTGATGAGGTTCATTTTGCAAATGTGATGAATAACTTGTTTGATAATGCAATAAAATATACTAATAAAACGCCAGATATACTTGTTGAAACTTATAATCAACAAAATATGTTGTGCATTCGTGTTTCAGATAACGGTGTAGGAATGACCAAGGACGTACAAATGCATATATTTGATAAATTTTACAGGAAACCAATGGGGAATATTCATAATATTAAGGGTTTTGGTTTAGGCCTCAGCTATGTTAAAGCTGTTATTGAAGCACATAAAGGTAGCATAAGTGTAAAGAGTGAGCCTGACAATGGAAGCACTTTTACAATTATGTTAAATTGTATGACAGAGCAATAAATTATAAGATTGTGGGATGAAAAGGAAAAATTACAAACTTCTACTTGTTGAGGACGACATCAATTTTGGCGCTGTGTTAAAATCATATCTCGAATTAAACGATTTTTCGGTTGATTGGGTTGATGATGGAAAAGAGGCAATGCCAAAATTTGAGTCTAATGCTTACGACCTTGTGCTTTTAGATGTTATGCTACCTAATGTTGACGGCTTCTCAATCGCTAACAATATAAAAAAAGCTGATTCAAATGTTCCTTTTATATTTATTACTGCAAAAACTTTAAGAAACGATATTGTTGAAGGGTATAAAACCGGAGCTGATGATTATATTACAAAGCCATTTGATTCGGAGATATTGCTTTACAAAATAAAGGCAGTTCTAAGTAGAGGAATTTCAGGTAATATAGGCCAAAACATTGAAATTTTTCCAATTAATAATTTTAATTTTAACTATAAAACAAGGAGCTTGTCGTATAAAGTCGATAGTGATAAACAAACGCTTTCTCCCAAGGAATGTGAGTTGTTAAAAATGCTGCTTGAGCAGAAAGGCGAAATACTTCCTAAAGCAGTTGCCTTAAATACAATATGGGGTGATGCTAATTATTTCACTAGCAGAAGTATGGATGTATATGTTGCTAAACTCAGAAAGCTTCTTTCGCGTGATAAACAAATAAAAATTATTACTCACCATGGAGCTGGTTATAGATTAGTAACCGATGAATAATTGGATTAAATTGGCCTTAAATCAGTCTTTGCTATTAAGAACTTGTTCTCTTTTCTAATGTAATCATATGGTTACATAATTTCATTGGCTAAATCACTTAATCCTAATCGCTTTATCCACACCTTTAACTTTGTTTATTTTATGAATAAGCTGATCCAAGTGATCGTTATTTTTAATCCTGACACTTACTTTGCCAACAAACTTACTACCCATAGTTTGAAAATTAATTGATCGCATATTAACCCTCAAGTCATCAGTTATTACTTTTGTTATTGATCCTACAACCCCTAATTCATCCTCACCAGTTATACGCAAGTTAGCAGTTGAGAAACTGTCACCGCCAGAAGTTAACCATTTTATTTCAAGTACACGATATTCATACTTTTCTTTCAATCTTTTGGCATTAGGGCAAGTTGTTCTATGTATTGTAATGCCCCCATGCGTTGTTATAAAACCGAATACGTTGTCACCAGGAATAGGATTACAGCATTTGGCTATACGATAATCAATATTCTTAAGGTTTTCACCAACATACCAAACATCATTTGCGTCATTGTCTTCTTTATTCTCCTTTTGGACAATTCCATTTTCAGGGGTTTCTTGTTTCTTTCTATTATCAATCTTATCATATTCCTGTAATAAACCTTTAATCTCTAACAGATCTATTTTCTCGGTAGCAACTAAATAATACAAATCAATACTAGCATCCAACTTATAATGCTTTACAAGAAGATTTATTAGATCATCATTACTTTTAATCTTCCAGTTTTTAAATTTTCGTAATAACAATGATTTACCAATATCGGCTTCTTTATATTTATCTTCTTTTAGCTGACGTTTTATCCGGATACGTGCCTTATCAGTTGTAACAAATGAAAGCCAGTCGAGTTTTGGTGTTTGATTTTTAGCAGTTAATATGTCAACCTTATCACCGTTTTTAAGGATATATCTGATAGGAACAACTTTATTATTAATTTTTGCCCCACGACATTTGACGCCAATATCAGTATGTATACCAAAAGCAAAATCTAGTACGGTTGATCCAATTGGAAGCTGTTTTAGATCACCAAGAGGGGTAAAAACAAAAACACTATCATTTTGCTTTCCGTGATTACTTTTGTATAATTTATCTTGAATAATCTGATCAGGATTTTCTAAAATATCACGAACCTGTGAAAGCCAATTTTCAGTGTTCTTCTTTTTTAGCGCACCTTTATACTGCCAATGCGCAGCATGACCCTTTTCAGCTTCATCATCCATTCTTACAGTCCTAATTTGTACTTCGATCCATTTTCCATTAGGACCCATAACCGTCGTATGTAACGACTCATAGCCATTAGGTTTAGGTGTTGATATCCAATCACGTAATCGTTTTGGATTGGGTGCATAAATATTAGTAATGTGTGAATAAACTCTCCAGCAATCTTCTTTTTCCTTTTTTAATTTTCCATTTACTACGATACGAACAGCAAACAAATCATAAACCTCTTCAAATACAACATCTTGTCTCATCATTTTAGCCCAAATAGATGGCACTGATTTAGTGCGCCATTTAACCTCAAAATTAAACTTATGTCTGAGCAAATCTCTTTCAACAGGTCTAATAAAATCCTGAATATATACTTCACGTTTTGCTTTGGTCTGCTGGATTTTATTACTTATCTCCTCATAAATCTTGGGATGCTTGTGTTTCATAACACATTCTTCAAACTCAGCCTTCACTTTATATAAACCTAATCTGTGAGCAATTGGAGTATATAGGTATTTAACCTCATCAATAAATTGCTCTTTATTCTCTCCTAGGATATCAATCTGACGGACGTCGTTTAAGCGATGCGCTAATCTTATAAGTATTACTCTCACGTCATCAACCATTGACACAAATAATGTTCGAAGTTCCTCAGAATGAAGAGAAATACGTTCAGTACCAAGTTCACCAACGGCATTAAAACCTTTAATTATTTCAGTAACATGTTCACCAAAATCACTTTTAATCTTATCAAGAGTGTAATCAGTTTTTAAATTAATACCATGTAGTAATGCACAAATTGCAGATGTTGGACCAAGTCCAATTTCTTTCATAACAATGATCGCAATATCAATGTTATAAATTATTAAAGGCTTGCCGTCTTTTGTTACCTCATTACGGTAAACATCAGATGCAATCTCAAAGGCAAGCTTTAGAGAAACTTTATCAACAGTTGGTAAAGAGTACAAGTTACTCTCGAGTAATTCATTAAACTTAGCCTGAATAATATCATCATAAGATTTCATAAAATGATGTTAGTTTTCTTTGCTAATACTGAAAACCATTATTTCTTGTACTGGGTTGTTCAATATTTTTAAATCAATTGACATATATGCAAATATATCGAAATTTCTACTAATTATAAAATGCTCAGTCCTTTTTCTACAATTGAAATAACTGTTAATTTTTTACAATTATTGTGCTATTTTTGCGTTGGCATAAAATAGTTTAATGTAAATGAGAGGAACAAAGATAATAATCGTTATATTATTGATTATCTGCGGAATATCTAGCACCTTAGTAGGACAAATAATAAAGGGGGAAGCTCTTTTAGGATTGAATCTGACACAAGTTGAAGGCGATGAGGTACATGGTTTCAAAAAGGTTGGATTAAACATTGGAGCTGGCGTATTGATTCCCTTTAATAAGAATTGGGATGTAAGTATGGAAGTTACGTTTAATCAAAAAGGCGCAACCCAAAAAGACCAGTATATTGAAACTGACTCTCTTGGAAACATAACCACTGGTGCTTATAAGTTACGACTTAATTATGTGGAAGTTCCTGTGTTAATTCAATATACCGACAAGGAGTTTATAACTATTGGGGCAGGCTTTTCATGGGGAAGATTGGTTGGTGTACAGGAGTGGGAACATGGTAAACGTGTTGAATCTACTTCACTTAATAGTGGTGTTTACAATAAGAATGATTTCTGCTATATTATTGATGCACGTATTCGAATTATTGGTCCCCTTAAGTTTGGGGTAAGATATCAAAACAGCATGGTGAAAATCAGAACTCGTGAATTTGAAAATTCAAATGGTGATAGTTGGACTAGAGATCAGTTCAACAAAGTATTAACGTTTAGACTTATTTATATTTTCAATGAGGAACGAAGCAGAAGTAATTTTAACAACCCAGCTAACTAATGAGGAATGCTCAATACTGGATAAAAAACCTTGACCTAATCCCTCATAAAGAAGGAGGGTATTTTAGAGAAGTATACCGATCGCATGAACAAATATTAAAATGCTCCCTTCCTGATAGGTTTACCGATAACAAAGTGTTTTCTACTTCAATTTATTTTATGCTGGAGAAAAGTGATTTTTCTGCATTTCATAAAATTAAGTCGGACGAAATATGGCACTACTATGATGGAGATCCAATTACAATTTATGTAATTGATAATAATGGCAAACTTAATACCTATCAACTTGGTCTTTCTCCTGAAAATAACATAATGCCTCAAATTACTATCTATGCTAATCAATGGTTCGCAGCGGAAACTATGGGAGATTTTTCCTTAGTTGGATGTACAGTTTCACCTGGTTTCGATTTTCATGACTTTGAAATTGCTGAAAGAAATGAGCTTATAGGCCTTTATAAAGAACACAGGAAAATTATTGAACAATTTACCAGAAGTAGTACAGTAAATTGATCAATAATAATTTCGCTATTTTCTTTATAATAACTCACTAGTTTAAAAACTACGAACTATCTTTACACAATGGTATATACACTTGGCGAATCGCTATTAGATATAATTCTCAACACGATAGACAATGTTATTGCAAGTCCTGGAGGTGCAATGCTCAATACAGCAGTCTCACTAGGCAGGTTAGATGTTCCTGTATCGTTAATCACCGAATTAGGTGACGATAGTACGTCGGCACAAATAATGTCTTTTTTAGAAAGAAATAATGTCGTTACAGACTTCATTGAACTTTACAACAATAGTAACACATCACTTGCTCTTGCCTTATTAGATGAGAATAAAAAGCCAAAGTATACATTTATTAAAAATTACCCTGAAGACCGCAAACTAATAAAGATTCCAAATTTTAACAATGGCGATATACTATTGTTTGGATCTCTTTATTCACTTGATGATAAAATAAGAAATAGTATTCTATCAGTAGTAAACAGCGCAATTAAAAAAAATGTAACAGTAATTTACGATCCAAATATCAGAAATACTCATCACCTAAGTGATATCGATAAAATGATGTCATTAAAACAAAATATCAAACTATCTAATATTATTAAGGGTTCAGATGAAGATTTTACTAATATATTCGGTTCAAGTAATTATTCAACCCAAATATCTGAATTAAGGAAATTAAACAAAAATGCACTAGTAATAATTACGCTTGGGGCTGATGGTGTAATTGCTGATGCTGAAGGAATTACAACTAAACTACCGGCCATAGAAACCGAAGTAGTAAGTACAATTGGCGCTGGAGATGCATTTAATGCTGGAATAATTTTTGGCCTTGAACAACAAAATTTTAAGCACGAAAGCTTCACTAATATACAGAAGGATAGCGTAGTAAATTTGTTGAAAAGTGGATTAAAATATTCTGCACAGGTGTGTAATTCACTAGATAATTATATTCCCAAGAAAACCCAACACAATTAGACTCTTAACAATTGTTTGGATAATAATATTAAGATTTCTTTCTAAATTTTCTCTTAGCCTGTGCTGCGAGGTCATCTATCTTACTACGTATTTCATCCATCTCCTCACGAATTGACTTTTCAATATTTGAAACAGTTACCGGGTCACCATTCATTTCGAGCTTTTCACTTACAGTTCTAGCTGGAGGAATAATCACCCACAAAATCAAATATGCCAGTATACTTAATCCAGAAAGAGTTGCTACAACAAAACCAATTCGGAACCATACAGTATCAATTCTGAAGTATGCACCAAGCCCAGAACAAACTCCACCTAGCATTCTGTTATCTATATCTCTGAACATTCGCTTTTTAGAATATTGTCTAACATCAGGATCATTATAGTCATCTTGGGGCTCACCTTCAAAATCAGATGGTTTACCCATTATTGTGATAACCTCCTCAACATCCTGTATAGTGATCACCTCCTTTTTACTATTCAGTCTCTGTTGAAATAATTCAACAATTCGTGACTCAATATCGTTGATTATCTCTTCTCCCCCTTCTGTTTCCTTAAAGTGGTTATTAATTTCTTTAAGATAACTATTTAATCTGTCATAAGTTTCCTTGTCCACATTAAATATTATCCCTCCGATATTTATGTTCATTATCTTATTCATTGTTATCAGGTTTTAAAGTTATTATCGTATTTACAGATTCGGATAACTGCTCCCATGTACTTTTCAATGAGTTAAGTACTGTTTTGCCATTTTCCGTCATACTATAGTATTTCCTAGGTGGTCCGGATGCTGACTCTTCCCAGCGATAACTAAGTAACCCATCATTTTTAAGCCTCGTTAGCAAAGGATAAATAGTGCCTTCTACCACTAGTAATTTTGCATCTTTTAATGAAGACATTATATTTGAAGAATAAACTTCTTTAGTCGAAATTATAGACAGTATACATAATTCCAACACTCCTTTTCGCATTTGGGCATTTGTTTTCTCTAGTTTCATATGTTATTATTTATTTTTTAGACGACATATGGAACTTTCTATAGTAAAATAATCATTACGTTCTAAAATTATGATGATCTTACAATAGACGTTTCATGCTGCAAACATAGTACAATTTATAGTACTATGCAATACATAGTCCTATATCTTTTAATATTATTTTATAACACACTGTTTTTCTGATGTTTCTGGTTAATAGTTTTTATGTTATGTTGTAAATCTATATGCATTCTAACTGAAATATAGGAAAACTAATGTAATAAATTAGTTATAATAATATCAAATTAAATGTGCTTAAATTGCTATTGAGAAAATTTATTATGTATGTCTAACAGATTTGGCTCAGTTAAAAAACAGACAATTACTATCTTTGCAATAAATTAACTCGAGAAATGAAAATATTAATTTTAAACGGACCCAATCTTAATCTAACCGGAGAAAGAGAAACAAATATTTACGGTACTGTTTCATTTGAAAATTATCTTGATGAACTTAGAGTGATATATCCTGATATTAAGATTTTATATTTTCAATCAAATGTTGAAGGAGAGATAATTAATAAAATGCAGGAAGTTAACAATGAGTTTGATGCGATTATATTAAACGCAGGTGCATATACACATACTTCTATAGCTATTGGCGATGCTGTTAGCAGCCTAAAAATTCCAGTGATAGAAGTTCATATTACTAATATATTTTCAAGGGAATCTTTCCGACAAACGAGTTATTTAGCACCATATTGCAAAGGTGTTATTTCAGGCTTTGGTTTGGAGTCATATACGCTAGCTATTGAATATTTAAATAATTAATCAGCTAAGCGGTTTCTTTAAATCGGAATACTTTCTCTTACCAAACATATAATGATCAATAGCAATATTGCCTTGATATATTTTACTTACCAAACTTCTCACTGTAGCCTTACGCTTTCGTCTAATAAGTTGTAAGTTTCTATACACATAATTATGTGCTCTAATTACAGCAATAAAATCAGAGAATCCTCCTTGGCCTAAAAACTTCATGCCTGCAAAAAAATCAAGAAATAACCTGGTAGTTAAAACAGAAAAGAGTTGACTGGATGGTAAATTCTTAATTAGCAGCACAAAGTTATTTCTAAAATTAAGATAAGTCTTTCTGGCTGAACCAACTGGAAGAGTACCACCTCCCACATGAAATACCATTGAAGAAGGGCAGACCATGACTTTATTCCCAAAGCTCTTAATTCTCCAACAGAAGTCTATCTCTTCCATATGCGCAAAAAAATCATCATCAAAGCCGTTAAGTTTATGAAAAAGCTCAGCCCTCACAAACAAACATGCACCAGTAGCCCAGAAAACTTCTATTGAGTCATCATATTGACCCTCATCTTTTTCGAGTGACTGAAATATTCTTCCTCTGCAAAAGGGATAACCATATTTATCAATAAAACCACCACTAGCACCAGCATACTCGAACATACCTTTGTTATAATATGACCTGATTTTTGGCTGACAAGCACCAATTGTACTGTCTGATTCCATAAGTGAGATTATGGGTGGAATCCAGTTAGCGGTGACTTCAATATCCGAATTTAGTAAGATGTAATAATCAGCAATAATTTGCTTGAGTGCAACATTATAACCAGTTGCAAATCCACTATTAGTTTCATTTTGAATAATTTTCACATCCTTAAACTGTTCTTCCAACAACTCAATAGAACCATCAGTAGAACAATTATCAGCTACCCATATTTCTGCATCACCTGAACTATGCTCAATTACTATGGGGAGGAACTTCTCTAAAAACTTGACCCCATTATAATTCAATATAACTAATGCTGTTTTTTGCAAATTTTAATATATACGTGTGCAATTCAATTTATCAAACAAATGTCATTTTATTAAGAACCACGAAATTAAAACTCTTTTGTAATTTATCATTATTAAATCACAAATTAAAGTTCACATTGGTAAATAGATGTATGAATAGAGTAAAGAAAAGAAATTCAAAACTTAGACAATCATGGAGCTAGACACTAAATCTTTATGATTTGAAGAATTACAAATAAATTACCAGGGTTGTTTGTATGTTTGTGTAGCTTTACTACCCCAGGCCGAGGGTATAATAGCATCATCGATGCTATGTGGGTCCCAGGTTCGTTTATATATGATTGTCTCCCATCTGTAATTATTAAGCTCTCCAACGGCATTTGAGTGAATTAACTGAAAGTCGTTGGTCACAATATCGTGAGAATAAAACACAAACTTTTTATCATGCTGTTTGTCAAGTTGGTAATAATGCCAAATCTCGTATGGATATGCAGCTGGTTCAAAATACTGTTCTGAAATAATGTTTGGTTGTCCATACTGTAAATATACCCTACCCCTATCAGTTTGATAACCTTCGAGAGAAACAGATTTGAAATTCTTATTTGCCTGTTTCACTCTTAGTAGATAATCATTCCAGGCCATTTCAGGATTTAGCTTGTCGCGTTCCATCCAAAAACTTAAAAAATATTTTCGAAGCTCTTCAATATCAGCTGTTTTTAATTGATTCTCAGAATACTTACGCTCAATATCTGTTGAGATTGGAATCAAATATTTTATATAGGTTTCTAGAGTATCTCTACTGTTAATCTTTTCTACAAAAGTATTTTGGGTATTTAACACAAGCAAATTTGTTAAGCTAAACTGTGAGGAGGGGTTGTATCGCTGAAAAAATATTTCTTTACTCGTTAATGGTTTATTGGTTTTGCTGCGCGCCTCAATAACAAGAAGGTAATTCCCACTGGGTAAATCACCTATGTCAAATTTGCTCAATGACACGTTAACCTCTTCAGGATTAACCCTTTTTCTAACAATGTACTGATCTAACTTTTTATCTACTTCGAATGGTCTGATGTAACAGTTTAATAAAAAAGGATCTTCTCCAAGTTCAATTTTGCTATTATATAATTCAGCATAAAACGATAGTACATTAGCTGATTGAGGGTAATAGTTAAATACATATGGTATAAGTTCGTAGCCATTTTTATCAAGAATACCTTTTTTATCTGATTTTGTATATGATGTCAATAATTCAATATCGGAAAAATCCATTTTATCTTCGAGAAAATCTATTGTAAAATTGTCAAAGGAAACAGTTGGTTTTTGGTCACCATTTTTATCACTTAATGATATTTCAATAATATACTCACCGTTAGGGAGAGAATATCTTTGAACATCAAGCATATTAACCATGCTTTTTATAGTATCACTAATTATAGGACCCGACAAATCATATTTTGCATAGTTGACAATTGAATCGCCTATTTTAAAAATTATTTGTACATCAATCGTTCCTTGATAATTTCCATCATCAAGTTTTTCGTACTTTATGGTATTACCATTAACTGTAAGGTAAGTTTCAATATACGAATTATGATCGGGCGTGTTAAAAACCGAATAAGATAAATAGGCCTGTAAATTTTGACTTCTGCTCGAAAGAGATAACAGGACAAAGGCAGTAAGATATAACGCGAGTTTCTTCATGGAATTATCTATTATTTATGCAAAGTTAAATTAAATGAACTGTATGTCAATTTTTTTATACAAATAAGGTGCCTTAGTCTACTTTTAACACTATACCCTCTTCAAACCACAGATATCACAACTTTCTAGAATATTAAATATTCTATTACAGATCATTCAATTTTATAATCAATTTCCAATAGTTCGTGCTTGCGCAAACACTTTTTCATATTTTAGCTATGTTATAATGCTAATAAGCAATGTTTACCAACCGAGATATAGCCGATTATTACAACCAAACACTAAATCATTATCAAGATTGGTGGGGGCTAAATAAAAACTTTGCAGTTCATTATGGTATTTGGGATACCAATACAAATAATTTTAATGAAGCACTCGTAAATACTAACAGAATATTGATGGAGATAGCTGATATCAGAGAAGGAGAAAGAATTTTGGACGCTGGTTGTGGTGTTGGTGGCTCTGCCTTTTATCTTGCAAAACACAGAAATGTACAAGTCTGTGGTATTACACTAAGCGAAAAACAACATTCTTATGCTGTAAAGAAATGTAATGAATTGGGGGTTGAAACACATGTAAATTTCAAGATTGAAGATTATTCGTAAACAAGTTTTCCTGATAATAGTTTTAATGTCATCTGGGCAATCGAAAGCATTACTTCTTCTTATAACAAAGAAAAATTTACCAAGGAAGCTTTTCGGTTACTGAAACCTGGTGGAAGATTAATTATTGCTGATTATTTTAAATCAAAGCCAGATCAAGAAGATTCCAAAAATTTGTTAGAGAAATGGAGAAAATTGTGGACTATGGCACCTTTTCTCTGTTTACCAGAATACAAGGTCATTTTTCAAAATACAGGCTTTAAACTTTCTAATGAACGTGATGTAACAAAACAAATTATTCCAACAGCAAAGAGAATGTATAGATCGTATTTATTTGGTGGGCCTTTAGCTATTGTTTACAATATTTTGTTTAATCCACGTAAATTTGCAAGAACACATTATAAATCAGGGTTATATCAATACAAGGCATTAAAAAGAGGGCTATGGAATTATAGTATCTTATTATTTGAAAAGCCTAACAATGAGCTTACTAGCACCTCAACTTAAGTTTTGATCGTTGAGTATTTCCACTACTTTAGATTTCATCAATTAATACTGATTCATTAATTGATACTTGACAGCACTTAATATATTACCCGCTTTTTCCATATCACAGATAAGCTGTTTACGTGTATAAACATTTACATCAAATATACCAGCACTAGTCTTCTCCAATCTTTTATATTGGTCTAAACAAACAAAGCCGCGATTGATAACAGGCATAACACTATCAAGGAAGTACCTAATTTGTTTTTTAGGATACTCCATTTTATAACACAAGTCGATTAATAAGTCAATTTGTTTCTTATAAAGTTCTCGAAGATATTCTACTCTTGATAGTGTAGTTGGCAATGTAGCTATTTTGCTTTGAGCATCCTTGTAAATATCGAATATGTCATTTTCAAGCTGCATAAGGGATCCCAATTGAAACAATGTCTCCTTTTCTCCAACAGCCAACAAATTATCAAATGCTGTACGATAAAACAAAACAGAATCTCCTCCTTTTTTTTGTGTGATTTCCCATATTCGATCATTTTTAATATTCAAGTTCTCCTGCTCAATACTAGCAACCTGAGCCTTATTTACAAGCAAAAACTGCTGCTTAATCATATTCGGATGAGCTGCTTCTTTTAAAGTTCTTAAATAAAATTCTAAAAAAAGTTTTTCATTCGACGATCCGGGAACAATGTTTTCAGGATGTTCAACCATATTTACAATTAGATTTTGTGGAAGGTTGAGATCATCAAAGAAGTCATCGAACAAACCGGTTATAATACCCTGACTGGTACTTGCCCATCGTTCCGATTCACTCATTGGTTTTCGCCTGAGCCTACAAAATGCCTCACCCAGAATTGCTGGTACTGCCAATCCATAGTACCTATTAATTTTCATGAAATCCTTAGCTGTAAGTGTACCATCATTAGTACTGCTAGCCTGATTAAGTAATGGAGCAATATTATTCCTGAGAAACTTCTTTTGCTTTCGCAGATTACGAGATAGTTTCACCAAAATAGCAGGCAACTGAATGGTATTACGTATTGTTTTTACCATTAATTAATAATGTTCATATAAACTAAGTCAATTATACAAAAAAAAACCGAAGCCAGAATTATCATTCTGATTTCGGTTTATTATATTAAAGACTTAACCGACCTGGCTACTGCCTACTGTACAACAGTATTCACAAGTTCTGCGGCTTCTTCAAGTTGTATAGCAGAATGAACCTTGAGTCCTGATTTATCTATCAGTTCCTTACCTTCTGCGGCGTTAGTACCCTGAAGTCTAACAATAATTGGGACATCAATATTTCCAATATTATTATATGCATCAACGATGCCCTGTGCTACTCTCTCACAACGTACTATTCCGCCAAAAATATTTACCAATATTGCTTCAACAGCCGGATCTCTTAGTATTATTCTAAAAGCCTCTTCAACACGTTTTGCATCTGCAGTTCCACCTACATCAAGGAAATTTGCAGGGTTACCTCCTGACATTTTAATCATATCCATAGTTGCCATTGCAAGTCCGGCACCATTTACCATACAAGCAACATTTCCATCAAGTTTTACAAAGTTAAGGTCAAACTTACCAGCTTCAACTTCTGTAGGATCTTCCTCATTCAAATCGCGCATTTCTGCAATATCCTTATGACGATAAAGCGCATTATTATCAATTGAAACTTTTGCATCAGCTGCATATATCTTACCATCTGCTGCCTTAATAACAGGGTTTATTTCAAAAAGACTTGCATCAGATCCAACATATGCTTTATAAAGTTTTGTTACGAATTTCACCATTTCTTTAAATGCAACTCCACTTAGTCCGAGATTAAACGCAATCCTACGAGCCTGAAAACCGGTCAATCCTACTTTAGGATCGATCAATTCAGTATATATTTCCTCTGGAGTTTCATCAGCAACTTGCTCAATGTTCATTCCACCACGAGGAGAATACATTACCATATTTTGTCCTTTATCGCGATTAAGAAGAATACTCATGTAATATTCCTCTACTTCCTCAGGACCGGGATAATAAATATTTTGCTCAACAAGAATCTTTCTTACAAGTTTCCCTTCTTTTTTTGTTTGGGGAGTGACCAGCATCATACCAATAGTATTATCAGCAAAGTCTCTTACTTCATCAAGATTTTTAGCAATTTTTACACCACCACCTTTACCACGGCCTCCGGCATGTATTTGTGCCTTTACTGCCCATATGTCAGAACCGGTTTTTTTCTTTATTTCTTTTGCGGCTTCAACAGCTGCTTCGGGAGATGACGATACAATTCCAAAAGGTATGGCTACACCAAATCTTTTAAGAATTGACTTACCCTGATATTCATGTAAATTCATAACTAGAACAAAATTAAAATTTGCAATTTCGAGGCCCAAAAGTAGCACATTTATGATTATTGTAATCATTAAACCAAACAAAGTTTATTGTATTCTTTAATTTAAATAACTTTTAAATTAGTTTTATCTTTGCCGAATACACAAGGCTGATGATTATTGTTGAAAACATAAAAAAATCATACGGAAGTATTAATGTACTAAAAGGCATTAATCTTAATATTGAACGTAGTGAAATTGTATCTGTAGTTGGGAAATCAGGAGCTGGTAAGTCAACATTACTTCAAATAATTGGCACTATCGAAAAACCTGACACAGGAAAAATAATTATTGATGGAGTAAATGTTCAGTTATTAGGAAATAAACCTCTGGCTGATTTCAGAAATACAAAAATAGGCTTTGTCTTTCAATTCCATCACCTTCTACCAGAATTTACAGCATTAGAAAATATATGCATACCTGCATTTATTGCCGGTGAAGCAAAAAAATCAGCTCAAAAGAAAGCGATTGATCTACTAAAATTTCTTGACCTTTCAAACCGATCAGACCACAAACCTGATGCTTTGTCAGGAGGTGAACAACAACGAGTTGCCATAGCAAGAGCTCTTATTAATAAACCTGCTGTTATACTCGCCGATGAACCATCGGGAAATTTAGATTCATCAGCTTCTAACGATCTTCACAATTTAATACTAAATCTCAGAAAAGAATTCGGACAAACTTTTGTGATAGCCAGTCATAATAAAGAATTAGCAGATATGGCCGACCGTAAACTTGCAATTACTGACGGTATAATTTCTATGGAAAATAAACGTTAATTGTTATGTGTTTTATGTTATTAGTTATATGTTAAGTGTAAATCAAATAAAGAGAGTATAAATTAATCTTTGCATTTAGTCGATTACATCAAAACAAATGTGGGCAATAATTATAGATTACTAGGAATAAAATTAATAATGCAAGCAGTTTTCAATAAAATAATATTCAAGCTACTATATAAATTTATAGCTGTATTCTTTCTAATGTTTTTAGGCTTTACAACCTTTGCTCAAAAAGTAACAACTTACGATGAAGCAATTATCTTTGGTGATAATAGTTATGCCAAAGCAAACTTATTAGACGCCAAAGCCTACTACCAGCTAGCAATAAAATTAAAACCTGGCGACGATTATGCTAAAAACAAGATATTACTCATCGTAGAAAAAATGAAAACCGCAAGGGTTGCCGAAGATGAATATTATGATATTATTGATCTTGCTGATGAGCTATACGACAAAAACAATCTGGTTGAAGCAATTGCACAATATCGTAGAGCTTTAAAAATTATTCCTGCTGATGAATATGCATTAACAAAGGTTCGCGAAATCATTAAATTCCAAACTAATGAAAAGGAAAAGATAGAGTCGTTTGGCAAAGCCATGGAGGCAGGAAGATTCTATATAACCGAAAAGGATTATGATAAGGCTATTAACAGCTTTAGAGAAGCTGCGGGCATTTTTCCTGATAAAGATGCGCCTATCAGCGAACTTAATGTTGTTAATAATCTAAAGGCCGAATACGAACAAAAATTAGTTTTGGTTAACCAGAAGATTGAAGAAGCTGAAAAATACCTTATGATAAAGAACTACTCTGAAGCTCTGAAAATCTATACTGAAGCCAATTTAATTCTAGCCGACAATGAAGAAGTAATGGGTAAGATTACAGAATTAACACCGTTGGCTGAGAATCAGGATAAATTTAACAAGCAAGTTGAAAAGGCAGATGAATTTTATATCGCTAAAGACTTTATCTCGGCGCGTAAACAATATTTAACAGCAAAAAAATTGTGGCCCGAAAAAAACTATCCAACTGACATGGTTGAGAAGATCGATGAGAAACTGGAGAATGAGAAAAAAGATCTTGAGAAGAATTACAACCAATATATTGTTAGTGGAGATAGTCTTATGGAACTCAAAGAATATTCTCAGGCTGTTGGTAGTTTCAACCTGGCACTAAACCTGAAACCAAATGAAGCTTATCCAAAATCAAAATTGCGTGAGATTGACGCCATTTTGGCAGAGCGTGTAAAAGCATTTGAGGCTAATTACGATATTATGATTTCAAGTGCTGACAGCGCATTTAATGCAGGTTTATTTAACATCGCACACGATAAATATAAAACTGCCCTCGAAGTTAAACCTGATGATAAATATCCCAAATCACAACTTGCAAAAATTGAGAGTAACTTAGAAGAAATAGCAGCCCTGGAGAAACTAAATAAAGAGTACAATGATTTAATTCTTCAAGCTGACAAACTTTATAGTACTGGTAATTACGATCTTGCAATTAAGAAATATAGAGAAGCTCAGGCTTTAAAATCCATTGAAAGCTATCCTCAGGCAAAAATTGATGCCATTACATTATTGTTGGCCGATGCTGTAAAACAAAAGCAAATTGATGATAAATATAATGAACTTATCCTGATCGCAATTCAGCAAGTAAAGAATGAAAAACTTGCAGAAGCACGTATGTCATTCGTAAATGCTGCCGAACTTAAGCCTTACGAAAAGATGCCTCAGTTGCAAATACGGCAAATCGATAGTCTGATTATTGTAAAAGCAAATGCTGCTGCGATTAAACAAAAGTTTGATCAATATATTAGCAAAGGAGACTCTTTGAAAAACCAAAAAGAATATGCTCTGGCTATTGTTGAATATGATCAGGCGCTCACTATTTTTCCTGATGATATATCAGCACGACAGAAAAAAAAGACTGTTGAATCTATTCAAATAAATCTGCAAAAAGAAGCTGAGCGTAAAAAAGCGTATGAGGATGCTATAACAAAAGGAGATGAGTTATTCGAAGTAGGCAGCTTTGAACTCGCCAGAGTTGAATTTGAGAAAGCTCAGAATCTCAGAAAAGATCAGGAATATCCTCGTAATCGACTCCTAAATATAGCTAGCGCTCTTGAAAGGTTGGCAGCAGAAAATGAAAAACGATATACGGATGCTTTAGTTGCCGCCGACAATTTCTTCGAACAGCAACATTATGAAGATGCTGTTATTAAGTATCAGCTGGCTAATAGTATTAAACCAGCTGAGAGATATCCCAAACAAAAAATAGAAATTTGTAACAGCCATATTGCCAGAAGATTAAAATTAATAGTTGCGGAATACTCTGTTGCAATTTCAGATGCTGACAAATTATATGCATCCAAAATATACGATAAAGCAATTGTTGCTTTCAAAAAGGCTGAAAAAATAAAGCCTGATGAAACATACCCCTCTGAAATGATTAATAAAATCAATAAGTTTATCGAAGAAAATTCAATTGTTGATGTTATTAATGTTGCTGACACAATATTTTCCGGAGTAACTGAAAAATTTGATTTTATACCAATTAAGATAAATGTAAGAAAAAGTAACTATATTTTTATTAAGGCTAAAAACCTGGTCGATAAACCAACTAAACTAATTTTTAGCTATGGAAGTGATACAGGAAAGAATGGAGGTTTTGTTATGCAGATTATTGAAGGTGACGTTTTTAACGACTATATTGTAAGAGTGGGTAACCAATACAAATGGTTCTCCGAAGATAATAACTGGTTGTCTATAATTCCTGAGAATGGGAATGTTGAAATATCTATGCTAAGGATTTCAAAAGGATATTAGCATGGGGAAAAATAATAATAAAAAGGAAATCCTAAAACTAATTGAGGAAATTACTACTAAAATTCAGAAGGCTTCAAACAACATAAGTTTATTACATACAAGAGCTCAACTATACACCAAAATTCAGGAACACGGCAAAGCAATAAACGACTATATCACAATACTAAAATCAGATCCTACAGATAAAGAAGCACAAGTAAAATTAGATATGCTTAAAACCATTGTTAAGTATACAAACACGGACATCTATTCCAGTACAAATACTAACATGGATCCTTGGATGGATTGAGAAGATTTAATCACCTCTCATTATTTCCTAATAGCATAAACCAATTCGTCTAAGTATTTGCCATTTTTATATACAGCCTTTTCAAACTTTCCTTCTAATTTGAATCCGGCCTTTTCTAATACTTTCTGAGAGCTCAAGTTTGTTCCAAAGGGCCTTGAAAATATTCTGTCAACGTCAAATGTCTTAAATCCATATTCAACCACCTGTTGCACAGCTTCAGTTGTTATTCCTTTTCCCCAATATATTTCTGCTAACCAATATCCTAGTTCCAAGTTCTTAATATGTATATCAGTTTGTGGAAAAACTCCTATTGCGCCAGCTGCTTTCCCATCTACTTCGATAGCAAAAACCTGCATAGGATCATGTAACAAGACCTTTTTAATAAAATCTTCAGCATCTTTACGATAGTATGGATGAGGGAATTGGTTAGTCAGGTTTGCTGCAATTTTAGGATTATTCGCGAAACCAACTAAATCTTCAATATCAGATGATTTCCAGGGTCTAAGTTTAAATCTCATTTGTTAATAAGTAAAAGTCGCTCACATTTCTATTCAAATAATTAAAGGATTGGTAAAACTATGTTATATTTTTTTACAACCTATTAATTTTATAAACTTATCAAATTACAATGCCAGCACACCTGGATAGTGGAACATGAAATCAAACAAAATTGAGAAATCCTTATTTGATATTTTTGTCATATATTTATATCCACAAAAAAGATCAATATCATGAAGATTTTTTCCGTTGATAAAATTAGAGAAGCTGATACCTCTACCATCAATAATGAACCTATTTCATCAATTGATCTAATGGAAAGAGCTTCAACTCAACTTTTCAATTGGATAAAGGAACATGTAACAACTGAAAAAAAGATAAATATATTCTGTGGTTTAGGAAATAATGGAGGTGATGGCCTTGCTCTTGGCAAGATGCTTGCAAATAGTAATTATCAGGTAATAATCAACATTATTAGATATTCTGAAAAAACTTCTGATGACTTTCAAATAAACTATAATAGATTAACCGGTATTTCGGGAATTACTATAGTAGATATAAAAGAAACAAACGAATTACAAAATATTGAACCTGAAGATGTAGTTATAGATGCAATTTTTGGATCAGGATTGACAAAACCTGTTAAGGGAGTTATTGGAGAAATAGTTCGATTTATTAATGAAACGAAGTCAATTACAATAGCCATTGATATGCCATCAGGACTCTTTGCCGACAAAAGTTCAATTATCGAAAAAGGTGAAATAATTCATGCGGACTACACACTCTCCTTTCAATTTCCTAAGCTGGCATTTTTGTTACCTGAAAACGAGTTGTATGTCGGGAACTGGGAAGTGTTGGATATTGGATTAAGTAGTGATTATATTAACTCAACAGGCACAAAAAACCATTACATTATTGATAAAGATATCTACCCTATTCTAAAAGGCCGCGCAAAATTCTCTCACAAGGGTACTTACGGACATGCGTTACTTATTGCCGGCAGTTATGGAAAGATGGGTGCAGCCATCCTGGCATCGAGAGCTTGCTTAAGGTCGGGAGTAGGTTTATTGCACACACATGTACCTAAATCTGGAATTCAGATACTTCAAACAGCATCTCCGGAAACGATGATTAGCATTGACCGGTATGATAACTATTTTTCAGAAGTTCCCAATATTGGGCAATACAATGCAATTGGAATTGGACCGGGACTGGGTATGGAGCACCAATCACAAATGGCAATGAAATTACTGATTCAAAACAGCACCTGTCCTATGGTAATTGATGCTGACGCTCTGAATATTCTTTCTGAAAATCCAACATGGCTGGCATTCTTACCACAAGGAAGTATTCTCACCCCTCATCCAAAAGAATTTGAACGGTTGGCAGGAAAATGGCGTAACGATTTTGAGCGACTCGACAAGCAACGAAACCTTGCACAAAAACATGGAATCTATATCGTATTGAAGGGTGCAAATACGAGCATTTGTTTTCCTGATGGTCAATGCTATTTTAACTCAACTGGAAATCCTGGCATGGCTACGGCGGGTAGTGGTGATGTGCTAACAGGAATTATAACTGGTTTGTTAGCCTCAGGGTATTCATCAGGTATTGCCTCTATATTAGGAGTTTATGTTCATGGACTTTCGGGTGACCTAACAGCTGATGAGCTAGGGTATGAATCATTGATTGCTGATGATATCATTGATAATTTGGGGAAAGCATTTAATAGATTGGGACAAAAAAGTAGCTAGAGCTCAGTACACATATGGAATTAACTTTTTTGTTTTCTTCTTGTATTCAAGATATTCAGTAAAATGACCTAGTAATAGTTTTTCCTCATAATCAATTTTTACCAGCAAGATAATCGCTAATAGCACCAAAGCAGAAAATCTATACCACGAAAAATAATCGATCACTAATGGCAATACTACTAATAACTGTGCAATGTACATAGGATGCCTAATAATTCGATATGGTCCCGAAGTAATTAACTCGCTATCTTGTTTTACAATGGGTGTAAGATTAAAGTTTTTAATTTTCATTACATAAATTGCAAGTAACGCGAGAAATATACCTGCACATTCGATCAACAAGCCAGCTGTGCTATTTGATACAATTGGACCCGAGATCAGTATATAAAATAAACAAGCTAATTGGACAGTTACCAAGAAATATGGATATAGTCTACTCTTTATCATCATTTTAATAAGATAAATATCGGCTCTGGATATAATTCTATTTATATGCAAGTAAAGAGAAAGTGCAACATCCAAAGCCGACATACAAAATTAATAATATTGTGGTTAACTTTTGGAGTTTATAGCAATAACAATATGATGAAAAAAGTTTGATTATAGGAATATATTCCCATTGTGGGAAAAATAATTGAAAACAATTCCTTAGTTAGTTACTATTTATCAAACAATTAGGTATATTTGCATGGTTCTTGATCTTAATAACTAGAACGAAAAATACTGCTATGAAACAAATTGCACTTCTCTTAATAATAGTTTTTGGGATAGGTATTCTGATTACATCTTGTAAGAAACCAAATGTGGTTAATCCCAACGATGGAAATGAGATCGAAGAGGTACATTTTCCAAATGATTTTAAATGGAATACATACAATGACATACCTGTTGTAATATACGGACAGGAGGATGGAATGGTTACTATGATGTCTCTTGATGGTAAAACATATCATAAAGCGTATCTAACAGCGAATAAAGAGTTAACTTTTAAGTTAGTAGTTCCCACTTATGAAGAAAAGGTTCTGCTTCTTTATAAAGATAATAATATTGAAATAGAATTAACTGGAGATCCGATAAATTATCAATTCAAAAAAAACAGGTATGAAAACTAATTATAAAAAATCAAAGCTTCTGATACTTGCAACTGGTTTATGTTTACTAATAACAGGACAACTTTTTGCTACTGATTATTATACAGTTCAGGATGGTAATTGGAATAACTCCAATACTTGGCAAAACGGGCAAAAACCACCAGAAAAAGATATTCCTTCCAGTGCAAATATCTATATAAGGCATACTGTAAATCGCAACAGTAATGATGACCTGAAGAATGATGGATTAATTCATGTTGAACCTATTACCGGAACAACCGCAAAACTGATTCTTAAGCAAGTTAACGTTTATAACCAAAATAATGGAATAATTAAAGTTATTGATGGTTATTGGCAAAACTACAGATTTAATGGAGGAGGAGACAGTGGCCAATCCAGAAATGGTAATTTTTACAATTCGGATGATGCATACCTTGAGGTAATTAATGGTGTAATGGAAACAGCACAAAATTGGAAAAATGAGAAAGACTCAAAGGCATACTATGAAAATTCTTGCATTTTAATGGGAGAAAATTACCAAGTGGATATTGATAAGATTACTGGAAGCCACTTTGAAATATATAAAAATTCGAATATCTCGCTGGGATGGCACGGTAGTGGAAATTTTCAACAAGATAAAGGTAAAATTGATTATGATGGAACAAGAATCCAATTAGCAGGAACATCAGGTAACTTTCAGTTAAGTGATGGTGAAGTTGATGGATCGATTACATTAATTACTTTTAAGAATCATGATAATAATAATGTTGGAGGAGGAGAAATTCAAACTTCATCAAGTATTAGCGGCACTACTGATCTCGATTATTACTGGGCACAAAATGCAGGTAAACTCGACGATCAGGGAAATGTATTTACAGGCAATAAAACTTTTCAGGATATTACCAGTCAGTATTTTCCTAATGATTGCGGACCGGGAAGTTCTCCTGAGTGTGATGTTGCAATTACTAAAGTTGCCTCTAACAGTGATCTTGAACCAGGTGATACCTTTACCTATACATTAACAGTAACAAATAATGGACCATCTACGGCGGCCGGAGTAACAGTTACAGATGTTATACCAAATGAATTAACAGTTCTAGGAAATACTCCGTCGACAGGAAGCTGGTCAGCACCAACATGGACAGTTGGATCCTTAATTAATGGAGATAGCGAAACTTTGACGTTTAATATTGAAGTTAACTCTGGTGTATCTGGAAATGTGACAAATACATCAACAGCTAGTAGTACAACAACAGATACGAATCCTAATAATAATACAGATAGTGCTATTATAACGGTATCACTTCCAAACGATACTATTATCAACTATTTTCCTGCAACTGGATATGGAACATTAGCCTATGAAGATTTATGGCCTGGAAAGGGAGACTATGACTTTAATGATCTAGTAATGGATTATAAATTTAAAATGTTATCAAATACCCAAAATTACATTTTTCAAATAACCGGCACTTTTATTATTAAGGCTTTTGGAGCAACATATGAAAATGGATTTGGATTCCAACTATCTGATGATTTAGATCAAAGTGACATAAATGTAAGTGGTTATAATTTAACTGAGAATTACATTACACTTGGTGCCAATGGACTTGAATCAGGACAATCCAAGCCAACAATTATTGTCTATGATAACACTTTTAACCAAATGGCTCATCCAGGTACAGGAATAGGCGTAAATACCACACCGGGAGCTCCTTATGTTGACCCTGACACATTAGTTATAACCTCAACTTAACTCCTGACGAGTATACAAGTGACGATTTAGATATTTCAAATTTCAATCCGTTTATAATTGTTAATCAGGTTCGTGGTGTTGAAGTACATCTTCCTAATTACCCACCTACCGATCTTGTAAATACAAATTTATTTGGAACACTTGCAGATGATAGTGATCCAAGCCTCGGCCGTTATTACAAAACTGATAATAATTTGCCATGGGCGATTAATATATACGAAACATTTGAGTATCCGATTGAGAAATCTCAGGTTAACAACGCATATCTTAAATTTATTGATTGGGCAGAAAGTGGTGGAGTTGATTTTCAGAACTGGTATCAAGATCAACCAGGTTATAGAAATGATGCGTTGATATATACTGCTCCTTCAAAATAAAATTTGTTTAGAGAGCTACTTATGATTAAAAATTATAAACCAAACTTATTTATTATTTGTTTACCAATTGTATTGCTTACAATCTAACAAGTAGGTAAATTTGTATGATTTTGATCATCATTAACTCAGATAAAAAATACAGTCATGAAAATAACTACTAACTTAAGCTCTAAAATAACTTTTTTAATTCTATTATTTGTAATTATCTTTAATTATGGATGCAGGGATAATGTTGATAATAATATTAATCCATCAGGCATAACAAATTTTGGAGATTTAAAAATCAACTCGAATTTCAAATTTTCAACAACTAAGGAACTCGGTGTTCATCTTGAAATAATGAGCAATAACCCAGAAGAACCAACTCATAAATTCGGTATTTATTTAGGGAATCCTGATCAAGGTGGGAAATTAATTATTTCAGGAATTACAGATCCTTACCATACCTTTCAAACAACTATAAAAATTCCTTCATTTGTAAACGAACTTTATATAACAAACCAGGATGTATTTAATAATATTGAAACAGTTGTTGTTGATGCAGCTGGTGGCAGTATATATTATACCTTCAATACCGAAGTTTACACAGTGAATGAGTTCAAGACGACCAACGTTTTGTATACTGATCCGGGATGTGGTACATGTGATGAAATTATTTCACCAGGCACATACAGCACAAAAAATATAGACGACAATACAACATACTGTATTGAGGCTGGGGGTACTGTTAATATTACCAATAAAGTTGATTTTAAAGGTGGAACTCTTATTGTGTGTGGTACGCTTGATCTCAAAAAAGTTAAAGCAAATAATAATGGAGGTGATTTTGTCATCAGTGCTGGTGGCGTACTGGATTTGGAAAATGGCAATATTGACAAAGACCTGACCAATTTTATAAATTTCGGTACTGCAAATATTGAAGAGCAAACAGAAATCAGAGATATGAATTTTGAAAATCAGGGAACGTTAACAATTGATGGAGGCGTTAATAATAGAACCATTAATTTTTATAATGACGGAACAATGACTGTTGACGGAAACTTCACTAACAATGATGAAGGGTTCAATACCGGAACACTTAATATTACTGGACACTTTATAAATAATGGATCACCAGGTACAGAGTTTACTAATGATTGTAAAATGATCATAACTGGTAACTTCAACTTAAGTCGCATATTCAACAATACCGACAATGCTTATGTAGAGGTTGGACAGAACGCAACATTAACAGGAAATTCTAATACTACGATATTAAATATGGGTGTGCAAAGCTTAATTTCAACTACCAACCTAACAGTAAATACAACTATAAATGGCCCATCTGTATCATGTGCCAGAATTGATATTGCACAAACTACAAATATAAATGGTAGCGGTATTGTAACCGGCCAAATGGATATATGTGACGCTGATGGTATTGAAAACAACAATGGTACAATTGGTCCTGATGTTACATTTGATTGTTCATGCTTTGTAGCAACGAACAGCTGTAATCCTGGGGCAGGTACACCGCCTAATCCTGATACTGATGGCGATGGCTGCCCTGACGATCAGGATGATTACCCTACTGATCCCGACAGATGTTCAAATGATTACTATCCAAACCAAACAGATTTTACAAACTTTGCATGTGAAGATTTATGGACATCACTAGGTGATTATGATTTTAATGATCTAATATTAGAAACAAATTACAAAATTGTAAAGGATGCACAAAACGAAATAGTTGAGATTTATGGAAAGTTTCACATAGCAGCCGTTGGGGCACATCTTAACAATGGATTTGGAATAGAATTCGAGGTTCCAACCTCAGCTGTTGATACTGTTACAGGAATACAAATTGACGGCACAGCTGTTACTATTAAACAAAACGGCATTGAAGACGGGCCACTTAATAAGGCAGTAATGATAGTGTTTGATGCTATTAACGACTATTTAGGCACTGCAATGGTAAATACAATACCGGGTGGTAATTCAAAAGTAATAGATACTATAACAGTATATATGAAGTTTACTACACCACAAGCCTCAATTGGTACTCCACCTTATAACCCATTTATGTTCATAGACCAAATTAGAGGCAAAGAAATTCATAAAATTGATCACGCTCCAACGGAATTAGTAGATGCCTCTTATTTTGGTGAAAAAGCGGACGATTCAGATCCTAGTATTGGGAGATACTATGTATCCGAAACGAATCTCCCTTGGGTAATTGAAATACCTGAACAGTTTAGTTGGCCAAATGAAAATGCAGATATACTAACTGCTTATTTGAAGTTTCAGGAATGGGCAGAATCATCTGGAGCACAATACACCGACTGGTATGAAAACCTTTCTGGTTATAGAAACACAAATAACATTTATCAGACGCCATAAGAATAATTTGGAAATAATATAATATTGAGAGAGGCTGTCTTTTAGGTAGCCTCTTTTTTTTGCAAAAAAACACTAAACGGTTTGTACTCAAATTACTTTCTAAGTACATTTGTAAGTTAATATTCCAAATTTAGCTAAATGGAAAAACAAGGTGTAGCAGGTAATCATGGTAATGGGGTTAAGTCAGATTGCCGGATTCAATTTGAAGTACTTCAAAAAGGAGGTATACAAATTGAATTAATAAGTAAAGTGAAGTCGCTCTACGGAAAATCAATAATTGAACTTGCACAAGAGATAATTTCATTTTATAATATTAAGAATGCAAAACTCATCATTGAAGACAGTGGTGCAGTTGAATTTGTGCTCGCAGCAAGAATAGAGGCTGCCATAAAAAAAGTTATCAATACTGATAAAGAGTTTTTGCTGCCATTAATAAACGAGAATCAAAATTCTACTCAAAAAGATCAATTAAGATTTTCGCGTCTTTACCTACCTGGAAATAGTCCGAAACTGATGATAAATGCGGGACTTCATAAACCAAACGGTCTAATACTTGATTTAGAGGATGCTGTCGCACCAAGTAAAAAATATGAGGCACGATTCCTTGTCAGAAATGCACTGCGTAGTCTTAACTTTTATGGAGCCGAACGCATGGTACGGATTAACCAATTACCTGATGGGCTGAATGATCTTGAGTTTGTAATTCCACATTGCGTGAATTTAGTACTAGTTCCAAAGTGTGAAAGTGACGATGATCTTATTCAGGTTAATAATAAGATAGATGAGTTGAAAAAGAAACACAAAGTAAATAATGATGTTTGGTTAATGCCAATTATTGAAAGTGCTAAAGGTGTTATGAATGCATATAAGATTGCAGAAGCTGCTAATAATGTGGCTGCTATAGCAATAGGATTGGAAGATTATACTGCAGATATTGGCACAAGTAGGACATTTGCCGGAAACGAATCTTTCTTTGCCAGAAGCATGATTGTTACAGCAGCAATAGCTGCAGGTATTCAACCTATTGATTCTGTATTTTCTGATATATCAGACCTTGAAGGTTTAGCAGAAAATGTTCGAACTTCTAAAAGTTTAGGTTTTGTTGGAATGGGATGCATCCACCCAAGACAAATAGCTATTATTCATGAAAATTTTGCTCCCCTCGATAAAGAAATTGAAAAAGCTAAAAAGATTGTATTGGCTTTTAATGATGCAAAGGAAAAAGGTCTGGGAGTAGTATCACTTGGTTCAAAAATGATAGATGCACCAGTAGTACTACGAGCACAAAATACCATTAATCTTGCAATAGATACTGGAAAACTTAATGAAGACTGGCCAAATAATTAAATTGGTTCAATGTCGATGATAATCCCAATGAATTAAAATAACATGAAGAAATACGATAAACTCGTTAAAAATGCAGTTGGCAGAATAGTACCAAGTATTATTAACGGAGAAGAACATATACCATTTAAAGGTGTTGGAAAACATAGACCTACAGGACGTCGTTATGGTTCAAAAATTTCCAGTTGCGCTGATTATCCTGATGATGGCAACAAACAAGTTGAATCACTAAAAGCCGCTTTAATAAAAGCTGGTTTGCAGGATGGTATGACAATATCAACACATCACCACTTTCGTAATGGAGATATTATCGCGAACCAAATATTCGATATTGCCCATGAACTACGGATTAAAAACTTAAGATGGTTTCCTTCTGCATCATTTCCTTGTCAGGAACACCTTATTCCTTACCTTGAAGACGGAACAATAAATCATATTGAAGGAAGTATGAATGGCCCATTGGGTAAATTTGCTTCTGAAGGTAAAATGAAAGGCCTTGGTGTGTTACGATCACATGGAGGCAGATATCAGGCAATTCAGGATGGAGAAGTAAAGATTGATATTGCTGTTATTGCAGCCCCAACAGCTGATAACTTTGGAAATGCAAACGGAGTTAATGGAGAAGCAGCCTGTGGTTTATTAGGGTTCGCCCTTGGTGACTCACAATATGCTGACAAAGTTATTGTAGTTACTGATAATCTTGTACCATTCCCTTGCATACCATGGCAGATTCATGGGAACTATGTTGATTATGTTGTGGTAGTTGATAAAGTTGGTATTGCTGAAAAGATAATATCAGGAACTACTAGAGTAACAAAAAGTCCCGACAGATTGTTGATCGCAGAGATGACAGCTGAATTTTGCGAAAAAGCAGGATTGATTTATGACGGCTTTTCCTACCAGGCAGGTGCCGGTGGAACAGCATTATCAATAGGAAATTATTTTGGAGATCTACTGAGAAGAAATAACTGGAAAGCCCGTTTCATCCGTGCAGGTAGCAACCAATATCCGGTTGAACTACTTGAAGAAGGTTTGGTTGAATACATATTGGATGGTCAAACCTTTGATCTTGAAGGTGTACGATCAATGCGCGAGAATTCAAACCATGTGAACACATCGCCTTTTACGTCTTATAATTATCATAGCAAGGGCAACTTTGCTTCAATGGTTGACATAGTAGTGTTAGGAGCTACTGAAGTTGATATTAATTTTAATGCAAATGTAGTAACACATTCCGACGGATATTTGCTTCATGGAATTGGAGGATGGCAAAATTGCTTAGCTGCAAAAACTACTATTCTGCCTATTCCTTTGTTTCGAGATCGCATCCCTGTAATCCGTGATGAAGTAACCACTATTTGTGCTCCAGGTGAATTAATTGACGTTATAGTAACTGAACGCGGTATAGCAATTAATCCGTTAAGAAAAGATTTAATTGAAAAAACTGCTGATTCAGGATTACAAATAAAAACTATTCAAGAACTAAAAGAAGAAGCAGAAGCTATTTGTGGTGTGCCTGAGAAAGTAGATCTTAGTGATGAAATAATTGCTGTTATTAAATGGGTTGATGGCACTGTTATTGATTCTGTAAGGAAAGTTATTACTTAGTCTTTAAGACTTATCAGGAAAGAGCCGTAAAATAAATATCCAGATAAAATTGAATACGAGCAACCTTTTCGCGAATTACTTAAATTGATACTAGAGAATGCAACTGAAATCCAAAAGCCTGAAAGTTGTTAATTGTTATTATCAATAAAATCTTAAAACTTGTTTCGCAAACAAATTTCACTATTTTTGTCGGCTTACTGAAAATTTATGTTTAACCAAAATCAATAATTATGTTTAAAGGTCACCCTAAGGGACTTATTCCAGCGTCGCTCGCCAATATGGGGGAACGTTTTGGATTTTATACAATGATGGCGATACTCGTATTGTTTTTACAAGCTAAGTTTGGCTTAAGCGGTACAAATGCCGGGTATATCTATGCTGCATTTTACTTTTCAATTTATATACTTTCTTTAGTTGGTGGTATTATCGCAGATAGAATTAAAAATTATAAAGGAACAATTCTAGTCGGATTAGTATTAATGGCATTTGGGTATGTTATAATGGCAATTCCAACACCAACCCCTGTCTCAAATGTTCCTTTATTCCTAAGCATTTCAATCGTTGGACTCTTCGTAATCGCTTTTGGTAACGGTTTATTTAAAGGAAACCTTCAAGCATTAGTTGGACAGATGTATGATAATGAAAAGTTTGGAGCAAAGAGAGATTCTGGATTTTCATTATTCTATGCTTTTATTAATGTAGGTGCCATTTTTGCTCCCTTTACTGCGGTCGGAATAAGAAACTGGTGGCTGAAATCACATGGATACACATATGATGCAAGTTTACCGGAACAATGTCATACTTATCTTGGAGGTAGTATGACAGCTGATAATGCAACCAAATTTGATGAATATGCTGCTGCTGCTTCAGATATACCGGTTACTGACTTAACTGCATTTTCTAACGATTACCTAAATGTATTTAATACAGGATTCCATTATGCCTTCGGAATTGCTATCATTGCAATGATAATATCAACAGTTATATATTTGATGAATAGAAAGAAATTTCCTGATCCACAAGGTGTTAAAACAGCTACTGGTGAAATTACTAAGGAAGTTAAAATGGAAGCAAAAGAAGTTGCTCAACGAATGTATGCTTTACTTGCAGTTTTTGGAGTCGTTATTTTCTTCTGGTTTTCATTCCACCAAAATGGATTAACACTTACGTTCTTTGCAAGAGATTACACAGTGCTACAATTTGGATCTTGGAACTTCGCTGCTGAAATATTCCAATCTATGAATCCTTTCTTTGTGGTATTTCTAACCCCTATTATTGTTGCTCTTTTTGGGTGGTTACATGCAAGAGGTATTGAACCATCAACACCTAAGAAAATTGCTATAGGCATGGGTATTGCAAGTTCAGCGTTCGTGCTGATGATGATCGGTTCATTTGGTCTTCCGTTATTGGCAGAAATTAGTCCAAGACTTGGTGGAACTCCATTAGTTGATTCAGAAAAAGTAACTCCTTTCCTATTATTAGGAACATATTTCATCTTAACTGTTGCTGAGTTATTTATCAGTCCAATGGGTATTTCATTTGTCTCAAAAGTAAGTCCTCCACAATACCAAGGATTAATGCAAGGTGGATGGCTTGGCGCAACAGCACTAGGAAACGGACTTTTATTTATTGGTGCTATACTTTATGATTCAATTCCAATTTGGATGACTTGGGGTATTTTTGTTATAGCTACTGCTATTTCTATGCTCACTATTCTGTTTATGATTAAATGGCTTGAAAGAGTTGCTAAATAAGCAATAAACAAAAACTTATGAAGGGATGTTTCGTAAAGATTCATCCCTTTTTTTTATTTACTAGTTTTGCCGATATACTATCGTATGATGGACAATTCAAATTATGTTTGGGGACACAATAGACGCTATAATGCTTATGCTCAGTATTTCAAGAAACTATTTGACGAAAGAGTTCAAAAAATAAGCGTTGATGCTGGATTTTCCTGTCCAAATAGGGAAGAAGAAAGAATCAATGGTGGATGCACTTATTGTAATAATTTAGCATTTAACCCATCCTATTGTAATCCCTCAAAACCAATTGATCAGCAAATACTAGAAGGCATTGAATTCCACAAAGTGAGGTACCGCCGGGCTAAAAATTACTTGGTTTATTTCCAACCTTACTCAAATACATATGCACCTTTAGACAAACTTAAGAAACTCTATGAAAGTGCTTTAAAACAACCAGGTGTTGTTGGCCTTGTTATTGGTACTCGACCTGATTGTATTGATGATAACAAGCTAGAATATTTGCAACAACTCTCAAGAAAATATTACATAATTATTGAATATGGAGTTGAAAGCATTTACAATAGTTCTCTAACAAGAATAAATAGAGGTCATACATACGAACAATCAGTTGATGCAATTATGAAGACTGCCACTCACGGCATCAATGTTGGAGCACACTTCATTTTTGGCCTTCCAGGAGAAAGTCGAAGAATGATGATGGATTCTGTTGTTGAAATCTCAAAACTGCCACTTACAACTATAAAGTTTCACCAACTTCAGATTGTTAAAGACACGGTTATGGAGAAAGATTTCAAAATTAACCCAAGTAATTATAAATTATTCTCTTTTGAGGATTATATTAACTTCATTGTAAATTTTACAGAAAGATTAAATCCGGCATTCATTATTGAAAGATTTGCCGGAGAAGTTCCTCCAAGATATATTGCCGGACCAGACTGGGGACTTATTAGAAACGATCAAATTAATATTGCCATTGAAAAGGAGTTGGAACAAAGAGATAGTTGGCAGGGGAAGTATTATACTACATTAGGATTCTAAAGTAGATTTATTGGAAATCTAATGTTAGTCCCTTAAAAATAAAAACCTGCCGTTGGCAGGTTTATGGTGGGCGATGAGGGATTCGAACCCCCGGCCCCCTCGGTGTAAACGAGGTGCTCTGAACCAGCTGAGCTAATCACCCTTTTGGTGCTCTGACCTCCCGATAAATATCAGGAGAGCTAATCACCCTGAATAGCGCTTTTTAAAAACGAGTGCAAATATACACCTATTTTAATTTGACATACAAAAAATTGTAAAAATTTGCCCGATGCGCTAAAATAATTCTGACAAACAAATTATCTTCTCTTTTGCTACATTTGCAGCTTCATACACATTACAATTTGAGATCTTATAAAAATATAATATGGATGACACTAATCACATTGTTGATTGGATTATCTAGTTGCAATGTTAAAAAACATCTTGATAAGGATCAATACCTGTTGAACCGATATAAAATCGAAATTGAAGGAAAACATGCAGAAATAAGTTCCTCAGAACTAAAAACATTACTAAGTCCTGATCCTAACAGTAAGTTCTTGTTTTCACGATTTAAGCTTTGGGTGCATTATCGTTTGATCAAGAAGAAGTCAAAATTTAATATTTGGCTCAATAAACATTTTGGCGAAGACCCTGTTTTATATGATGAAAAATCAATTGTTAACATAACAAGAAAAATGGGTTTATATCTTAACAATATTGGATTCATAAATTCCTCAATTGAACATAAAACAGAATTCGGGAATAAAGTGGCAAATGTGAAATTTATCATTAAACCTGCAGAACCATATCGCATTAAGGAAATTAATTATGATATACGCGATTCTTTATTAAGCAGTTTCTTTTATCAAAATATAGAAAACACACTTATTAAAAAAAATGATATTTACAATGCCTATACTTTTGACGATGAAAGAGATAGAATTACTGACGACTTAAGAAATACTGGATATTATTATTTTAACAGAAATTATATTCAATATGTTGTTGATAGTAATTTTATGAAACATCAAATGAAAGTGAACCTGGTAATTAACGATGTAAAAAAACAAGATAAAGACACACCTGGAGAATTTACTGAAGAAAACCATCGTAGGTATTTTATAAATAATGTAACTGTTATACCAGAGTTTAATCCTTTAAACAAAAGCAAATTCGACACTACATTTCATACTATCAACTTTTGGAATGATACTAATAACTATACATATTACTTTCTTAACAACAGTAAGAAACACCTATTACCTTCTGCCTTTAATTCAGCATTAAAAATTAAACCCGGCCAAGTATATTCTGCAAAAAAAGTTCAAACCACTTATAGAAAATTATTCAATTTTCTAATAATTCAAACAGCACATATTAGTTTCGATACTGCAAATACTCCTAAAAGCAACCTGCCAAATCATCATTACTTAAACTCACGCATTCAATTAAAAGACAGCAAACTAAATCGTTTTTCCACAGAAGTTGAAGGAACGAATTCCAGTGGTGATCTGGGTATAAGAGGGAATCTGGTTTTTCTAAATAAGAACTTCTTTAAACGAGCAGAAGTATTACGTATTCGACTCAAAGGTGGTGTTGAAGCTCAAACTATCAGTGAACCAACCGACAACTCCAGTGGTTTATTTAACACCTTTGAAACAGGAATTGATGGTACAATTTTCTTTCCTCGATTCCTATCTCCCATAAGGCTCCATCGTTTTAACCAAATGTATATGCCTAATACAAATTTAAATTTTGGTTTCAATTATCAGCGTCGACCATATTATTCTCGCAACATCTCAAATATTGATATTGGATACATCTGGCATGTTAAGAAAAGTATTAATAATATCCTTACACCTGTTAATATCAATTACGTAAATATTAATCCTACTCCCGAATTTGATTCCATACTTCAAAATGAGCCAAGCAGAAGGTTGAGAGAGCAGTATTCAGATCACATGATTGTTGGACTTAAATATAGTTTTATATTCAACAACCAAAATTTGCAAGCTCTGCATCATTTTAATTACTTTAGGATAAATCTTGAAACATCAGGCAATTTAATTTATGCTTTTAACGCTTTAGCTAGCTCCCCTAAATCTGATAGTGGATATTATCGTGTGTTTGGCGTTAGATATTCTCAATATTTAAGATTAAGTTTAGATTTCAGACACTACTATTATTTTCCAAAGAAAACAAGTAGTTTAGTATCGAGAATACTGCTAGGAGCGGGTATACCGTATTTAAATTCTGATGAGTTACCCTATGAGAAAGGGTTTTACGCTGGCGGGGCAAATGATATGAGAGGTTGGTTATTTAAAAGTCTCGGACCTGGGGATTATTCCGGGGATTCACCATACGAAAAGGTTGGTGATATTCAAATTGAAGGAAATATCGAATACAGATTCCCCGTATATAGCTTCTTCAAGGGAGCATTGTTTATTGATGTTGGTAATATTTGGACCTACGGCACATCATCAGCATTTCCTGGTGGTAAGTTTTATTTCAATAAATTTGTATCACAACTTGCAATTGATGCCGGATATGGTTTTCGATTTGATTTTCGGGTTCTTATTTTTAGAATTGACGTTGCTGCTCCAATGAGGAATCCTGCGTACCCTTCAGGCGAAAGATGGAGAGTAAAATATATACAACCTAAAGATTTCGTTTGGAACTTCGGAATTGGTTATCCATTTTAACATTATTCTGCTATGGCTAAAGTGCGTTTCGATCACGAATACATCAGCAAATCTGTTATTGAAAATCTGACGTTTAACCCAACTTCCGACCAAAAAATAGTTGCAAAGCATCTGGGTGCATTTACTTTAAGCCAGAAAGCTAATCCGGTTTATTTACTGAAAGGTTATGCAGGTACAGGTAAAACAAGTATGATTAGTGCTTATGTTAACACTTTGAAACAATCAAATATCAAATTTGTATTGCTAGCTCCAACAGGGCGGGCAGCAAAGGTATTGGCCCAGTATACCGGATATATGGCTCATACGATTCACCGAAATATTTTTCAGTTTATGACAAATAAGGATGGTACAACAAATATTATTCTTGCTAATAATAAATCGAAAAACTGTGTATTTATTATTGATGAAGCATCTATGATAGGTGATGCTAGTCAGGTGAATAATTCATTCTTCAACAGAAATAGTTTACTGGATGATATTATTCAATTTGTTTTTTCACAACAAGGAAACAAGCTAATACTTGTGGGTGATACCGCTCAACTTCCACCGGTGGGTATAATACTGAGTCCGGCATTGGATATAGATATACTCCACAACTCGTATACTATTACTTCATTTGATTTTGAAATGACAGAGGTTATGCGTCAATCGATGGAATCAGGTATCCTTGTTTCGGCAACAATATTACGTAGAAAGATAAGTAATGGAAATACATCTCTTCCATTTTTCAAGATTAAAAAAAATTCTGACGACATTACGATTATTGAAGATCGAAGCATTTTTGAAGAACTACTTATAAAATCCTTTTCAGATAACACGATCGAACAGGGTGTAATAATATGTCGTTCAAATAAACAAGCTAACTTATACAATCGCCAAATTAGAAATAGGATATTAAGGCGCGATACTGAAATAGAAACGGGTGATCTAATGATGGTTGTTAAGAATAATTATTATTGGCTCGATAAAGGATCGAAAGCTGGATTTATAGCTAATGGCGATATTATTAGAATTATCCGATTTAATAATATAGAAGAATTATTTGGTTTTCGTTTTGCTGATGTTGATATACAGTTACTCAACTATCTGGAAGAAAAAGAATTCAGTGTTAAGTTATTGCTAGATACTATAAACAGTAACTCACCGGGTTTATCAGAAAAAGAAAATAAAAGACTGTTTGAAAGTGTAGAGGAAGACTATATGGATTATTCCAACAGACGGACAAGATTAAATAAAATTAAAGCAAATCCATATTTTAATGCTCTACATGTAAAGTTCAGTTATGCTATGACATGTCATAAAACTCAGGGAGGCCAATGGAAGAATGTATTTGTTGACAAGGGCTACATCAAGGATGACAGCTTTAATATTGAATATTTGAGATGGATATACACAGCTACCACCAGAGCTACAACCAACCTATATCTGATTGGCTTTAATGAAGAGTTTTATCAAAAATATTAAACTGTTAAACCAATTACGTAACAATAACAAAATTGTGTAGCTTTACGAATCATAATTGATAATCACAAATATTAAAATAAACTCATAGTTATGAAACGTTACTTTGTCTTTATATTACTTATTGCCAGTAATCTACTTGTTTTAGGGCAAGCGCCAAAATATCAAACATATTCTGCAAACCTATTGATAATAGCGACAAAAGGAGGAGAAGACCATCAATGGCAAAATAAGAATATAACTGTAACTCTTAATTATAAAACTGGGAATTTTAAAGCGATAATACATAATAGTGATTTTTATAACAAGCAAACTGACATCAGAGTAAAAGAAGATAGCATTTCCGGTAATACCGAGTTTATGCTTGTTGGTATTATGCCAATCGATCAAATTATTAATCAAAAGATAATCAATCAAGAATATGACATTGAACTTCAACTAATTAATAACGATATTAGCTTAAGCGAAGTGCTTAACTTTAAAATGAACATAATGTTACCCAACCAAGGTCCGGATAATTACCGTGTCTTTACATTAACAGGAACCCTTTATAACGACGTACTTAATTTGAATGCATTTAAAGGTTACGATAACGAGGTTGAAATTCGTCTTATGTTTAATGCGTTCTGGACAGGAGAATAAACTAAATTATTTGTTTAATAAAAGAAGGGCAATTGCCTCAGTAGCTATGCCATTATTCTTTCCTATAAACCCAAGCTTATCGGTTGTTGTTGCTTTTATTGATACATTATTAATATCAACCTTTAATATCTGTGAGATATTCTTTCGCATTAGTGGAATGTATTCACTAATTTTTGGAGATTGAAGAATTACGGTTGAATCTATATTAACCACAGAGTATTTGTTTCGGTATAATAGATTTTTCACTTCACCAAGCAATTTAAGGCCAGACAGGTTTGAATTTTTATTATCTGTATCTGGAAAATGCTGTCCAATATCGCCAAGTGCTGCAGCCCCAAGTAGAGCATCTGAAATAGCGTGAATCAGAACGTCGGCATCGGAAAATCCTAAAGCTCCCAATTTATAATCAATTGAGACTCCACCAATAATCAGTTTTCTACCAGATACCAGTTGATGAACATCATAACCAATACCTACCCTTAGGTTTGTCATTGGGTCGTTGTGGCAGCAGGTTTATTTCCACCAAGATTAAACAGTAGTGTAAAACGAAGAGTGTTTTGAAGTGGATTTTGATCCTGAGTAACAGGTATCAGGTAAGAGAAATCCAAACCAAATACATTGTATCTAAGGCCAACTCCAAGAGTGGCATATTTACGGTTTCCTTTTGTATGATCCTCATAATAAAAACCTCCACGAAGTGCAAGTACATCTGTGTACCAATATTCTGTACCAAATGCAAAACTAAATTCTCTCATTTCTTCAGAAAAACCTCCCGGTGCATCATACCACGATTGAATCATTCCAGTAATTACACTTACATCGGGATTCATCCCTTTTTCAATAACCCTTGTTCCTTCTGCATTTATGGAATCAGGGTAATAAATAGGTGGAGTCGGTACTAATAGTTTGTTAATATCTACTTGAAATGAGATACTATTATAATCGTCAAGATCAAGAGTTAATCTTGGGCCAATCCTTAAATTTGTAGGTATAAAATCCTTGTAAACATTTGAGCTTGTATAAGATATCTTACTGCCTATATTAGAAATATTAATTCCCCATGCAAAAGTAGCATCAGTACTCTTAAACCAATCCACTTCATCTTCCCAATACATTGCAATATCAGCAGCTACTGATATCCCTGGTTTAGTTTCAACACCTGCCACAAATTGTCCTTGTGTTAAGTTTGAGTAAATAAAACGTCCTGCTACCGCCAGTGAAAGTTTATCTGTTAATACTCTTGAATAAGTTGCATCAATAGCAAATTCATTTGGCTTGTATGTGCCAATATC
>Ga0187827_10000529_pt1 | contig 59687 bp, 55 predicted proteins | sample ETNtaG_39_FD_167969 | JGI IMG/M metagenome (GOLD analysis project Ga0187827, IMG submission 167969) | Marine microbial and viral communities from oxygen minimum zone, Eastern Pacific Ocean - ETNP2014_SV_150_PacBio MetaG (Illumina Assembly) | ecosystem: Environmental > Aquatic > Marine > Hypoxic...
ACTGAATATATGCGCTACTACAATTACGAAAGGTCTCACTCATCTATCGGGTATATATCACCCAATGAATTTGAGTGTAGAATGAGTTGTTAACAATAGGGTGTGTGCAAAAGCGGGTTAAGTTCCTGCGCTACGCGCACTCTTTATTAAAAGCGTTATGTGCCTAGATACTTATGAATATCGTATTTGAACACGAGAATAAGGCCATATTACATTCAGCCAAGAATTTATTGGAGCTGAACGGAATTGAGTGCTTGATTAAGAATGAGCACAGCGCGACGGCTGGTGGTAACTTAGGCATCACTAACACTGCTGCCGAACTTTGGATTCTAAACGCTGCTGATGCAGAGATGGCTTCGTCCATTATAGATAAAGAAATTTTGAATGCACCTTCAAAACCGTCCTGGACTTGCCAACAATGCAATGAAGAAAATGATGGTAGTTTTGAGGTGTGCTGGAAATGCCAAAGCGAGGCGGCCGGCACATAACGAACAAATCAAGGAGATGCCGCAAGCGGCACTCTTTATTAAGAGCGATATGTTCCTGATTAAAGAAATTGGAACTTGATAAGCCATAATAACAATGAAAGAAAACCTGCAAGAATATACTTTGATAGCCAAAATGATGGGGGGAGTAGCCGTAATAGTTACTCTAATATTTCTCGTTGTTGAAACAAGAGAAACTGCCGAAATGAACGTAAGAGTAGCTCAAGAAGGAATCGAATCATTGGGCGCTATTGAACTATATCAGTATATGACAAAGCGCATGGCACTTTGGGGTGTTTACGAAAACGCGTATTTCGCGCGTCAGCGAGGAGTTCTTGGAGATTCCGAATGGTCCAGATTATATGGTCAAATTTGCCGAAACTTCATGGTCGAATCTGAAGTATGGGAAGGCATCACAGCAAGGGGAGGCGTAGCGCACTCACTAACACCTGAATTTCGGCTGTATACTGAGATTTCCTGTCAGTGAGACCTTGTGCAAACGAAACAATCAAATCAAGGAGATGCGCTACGCTCACTCTTAATTAAAAGCGTTTCGAAGCGGCGACTTCTGGCCGGAATCAGCCCATTACAAAATTAAAATTGGGCATTTCTAGTTGTAGCTAAGCAGCTGTTGGAACCATAGAATTATGCAATGCGATATCGGCACAAAGGGGAATTCTTAATGGCAACCGTTCGAGGGGGTACTAAGAGCGTCTTGGTCATAGTCGATGTTCAAGTCGCAGTCATGAAGGAAGCGTGGGATTCATCCAGAGTAATCTCCAATGTTGTCACCGCCGTGCATGGGGCTCGTTCCAATGGCGTGCCCGTGATTTGGATTCAGCACTCTGATGACCAGCTGCCCACTGGTAGTCCCGAATGGGAGTTGACTCCAGAATTGTCGCCAAACCCTGACGAAACCATAATTCATAAGAGTTTCGCCTCATCATTTGAGGAAACCGATCTGGAGAAAATACTTGAGAACCTAGAGGGAAGTCATATCGTGTTGGCAGGTGCGGCTACAAATTTTTGTATACGAGCCACGGCATATGGCGCTCTAGATCGCGGCTATGACCTAACTCTTGTCAGCGACGCGCACACAACGGGAACAATGGAGCTAGGCGGTAAAAAAAATCAACGCAGAGGACATCGTTGCTGATCTCAATGCGGTAATGTCTTGGATCAAATATCCAGGACGTACAAACAAAGCCGTCACAACCAGCGAGGTCGATTTCGCAATACTTGAATCGTAGTCCACTGTTGGCTTGAAGTAGCCTCTAGCTCGGAGCAACTTTGAAACTGAGATCAACACATAACAATTCAAGGAGATGCCGCGAGCGGCTCCCATTATTAAATGTGCAAATCAACACCCTGCCTACTGAATGCAAATAAAATCCAATACAAGTGAGGCGCATTCTTCAGCAACAACTGCTCGAAGAACTTGAACTATGTTCTCCGCCTTTAGTTTCGCTGGCCGGTCTTGTCGTACCGGGAGCAGCGCAAAACTTTACCGCGGGTTTAGGTGACTCAGGATCGATGCCGATAAAGTCGTCTTTCAGTGGTCCTTCGGTGATGGACTTGTAGGTGCTTTCACAGACGGCTATACGTACACCACGTCGGTAGATATTGTTCTCATCATCTCTGACTTCGCTATAAGGCCCTTTGTAGATTACGGCCTGGCCGATATCGAGACAGGACTCCGGTGAGGGCTTCAATGCCATCAGGGTGACTGAGCGAAACTCGATTCCCTCAACCACCTGCCATGGTTGATCATCCCATTTATCATAGCTCACTAAAACAAAGCCGGCATCGAGGAAGCTCTGGGCAAACTGTAGTTCCTGGAATGCGCCCGAAATACAACCACTCCAGAGCTCGTCATCCTCTTGCAAGTGCTGTGGAACTATTTCATCGCTGACAATATCGGAAATGGCCACGCGGCCTCCAGGTCTGAGCACACGAAAGATTTCACTGATCATCTGTGTGCGATCGCTCTCGGCAACCAGGTTCAACACGCAATTTGAGACCACGAGATCGACACTGTCACTTTCAACTAGTGGCCTCTCATGGCGCTGCTGTTCTTTCCACTCATTGAGCCTTGATGAATCAGCATCGGGACTCATTGGATTTGCAGCAAGATAATTCTCCATGGCCTCAACATTCAGTGCCAGATCCTGAATATAGCCTTTGCGAAAACTCACTCTATCGCCGCCCAGCTTTTCCGCCATTTCATTTTGATGCCTGCGAGCCAGTGCCAGCATTTCGTCGGTCATATCTACACCGATAACTTGCCCCTTATCGCCGACCAATTGAGCGGCCATGTAGCAGATCTTGCCACCACCACTGCCCAGGTCTAGAACAGTATCACCTTCCTGCACATAGCGTGAGGGATCGCCACAACCGTAGTCTCTCTCGATAATTTCTTGCGGAAGCATTTTTAGAAGATTGGTATCGTAGTCTACTGGACAACAAAGCGCCTCTTGTCTTTCTTTAGCGCCCTTTGCATAGCACTCTGACACTTTAGCTTCGACATTCATTTACGTTCTCCGTCCGTTTTCAATTTGTCACCGAGAAAACCAGAGTATTACTCGAATTTTCCGCGATCTTTCCATACAACCTAAACTAGCCACGCCGCCAACGGAAAAACTTCTCGGCTAAAGGGAAGTACTTTTCTGGTAATCGTGCATTGCGCCATGCGTTGGCAGTAAATTTGTTCGCTTCAAGCAGGGTAGGATAAATATGAGTCACGGCAGAAATCTTCTTCAAGCCCATTCCGTGCGTCATAGCGAAAACAAATTCACCTATCAACTCACCAGCATGATACCCAATAATTGTCACACCCAGTATTTTATCCTTACGCGGGGCTGTTAATACCTTGATAAAACCGTGGGCCTCCTCATCGGCAATGGCCCTGTCAAGGTCATCAAGCTCAAACCGGGTCACTTCATAAGGCACTTTTCCAGCAATAGCCTCCTGCTCACTGAGACCGACCCTTGCTACTTCCGGGTCTGTAAATGTCGCCCAGGGCACTATATTGTAATTCACTTTGGAACGCCAGATACCTCCAATCAGAGCATTGAGAGAAGCAAACCAGGCCTGAAACGACGCCATGTGCGTGAATTGATAAGGTCCTGCTATATCACCACAGGCATATATATTGGGATAAGAGGTTTGCAAATACTCATTTACCTGCACAGTACCTTGAGGAGTAAGTGCAATATCGAGGTCCTCCAGACCATAGCCTTCTACGTTGGCTTTCCGTCCAATGGCCAATAACACTTTGTCAAATTCAACCGTGACCGTTTCACCCTCGTGATCGGCCGCCATTGTTTGTATGCCCGCTTGCGAGTCGAATTTAACGAGTCGATGCCCCGTTAGTACGGTAATTCCTTCTCGCCTGAATTTTTCCGCGACCAATTCTGATACTTCTTGATCTTCCCGCGGCATGATCCGCGGCGCCATATCTACCTGCGTTACCTGGGCGCCAAGATTATTGAATGCCTGTGCCAGTTCGCAGCCGATGGGTCCGCCCCCGACAACCAGCAGTCGTCTGGGTAGTTCCCGCAGTGACCAGACGGTATCAGAAGTCAGGTAATCAATCTTATCGAGCCCGGGAATTGGCGGTACCAGTGGTCTGGCCCCTGCTGCCAGAATAATGGATCGGGTCTTTATGTTTCGACCATCGACCGACACACAGTACGGCGACTCGATCCTGGCTTCACCAATTACACATTCCACGCCTAGAGAGGTAAACCGTTCCACCGAATCATGGGGCTCGATCCTGGCAATCACTCGCTGCACCCGCTCCATAACTGCCGAGAAATTGACGCTACCACTCACATCTTCCAATCCATACTCATTGGCTCGGTTCAGATATGCCATGATACGGCCGCTGCGAATCAATGACTTGCTCGGCACACAGCCGGTGTTTAAACAATCACCGCCCATTTTATGTTTTTCGATCAGTACTACCCTGGCCTTTGCGCCAGCTACTATTAAGGCAGCCACCAAACCAGCGGATCCCGCCCCAATCACTACAACATTGGCATCAAACTGTCTGGGTTTGTCGAATTGTTTCATTACCTTGTTCCGCTGGATTGCCGACACCAAAAATTTCGCCATCAATGGAAAAGTACCCAGCAGTGCGATGGAAAACAGCACCGGCGCACTAACCAGGCCGGACGCTGAATCAATCTGCGACAATTCCGCACCGGCGTTAACAAAAAGTAACGTGCCCGTAAACATACCCGCCTGGCTAACCAGATAGAAAGGCAGGGTCCGGATGGTCGTTAATCCCATCAGTAAATTGATCATAAAGAATGGAAAAAGTGGCACCATCCGAATACTGAAAAGATAAAAGTTTCCATCTTTCTCAATGCCTTTGTTTATGGGCTCAAGATAGTCACCGAATTTGGCTTGCACCCAATCGCGCAGCAAAAATCGAGACGCCAGGAAAGCCAGTGTGGCGCCAATGCTACTGGCGAATGAAACCAGCAATGTTCCCCAGAACAGACCGAAAATAGCGCCACCAACCAGCGTAACAAGCAGTGCTCCGGGCAGCGATAGAGCTACTATCACATACAGGGCGAAGTAACCAATCGCAGTTAAAGCGAAATTTTCCTCCTTAAAGCGCAGAATACTATCCAGCCGGGACTGTATAAAATCCAGCGTCATATATTGTCCCAGATCAAAACCGAAATAGAGGCCAATCGCAGCAAGAATCAGCCCGATAATGAAGATTTTGGTATTGGTCACTAGCTAAACCTTATACTCTGTTTTGATTGTTGAATAGCTGGGGAGGGTGATACAGGTGCTTTAATCCTTGCCATCACAATTCCATATGATATAACCCTGTTGCGTGTTCCTGACATCGGGGCTCCACCGCCGATGCACGGAATATAACCCTTTAAAGACAAGTTGTTAAGAGATACTGCCGGGGGCCTCTAGGTGTCAAATTTTGATTTTAATCGTAAATTCCCGGTAACACGGATGCGGCGTATGCGGTGCGATGAGTTTAGTCGACGCCTTATGCGAGAAACCTGCTTGAGCACAGATGACCTGATATTCCCGGTTTTTATTGTCGATGGTGATAATCAGCGCCAACCCATCCCATCGATGCCAGATATGTTCCGCTTGAGTATCGACGAACTGTTGAAGGAAGCGGAGGAGTTGCTGGCCTTGGACATTCCGGCCATTGCTCTGTTCCCCTCCCCGGGAGATGAGGTGAGATCCGACGATGGTGACGAAGCCTATAACCCTGAGGGACTGGTACAGCAGGCAATTCGTCAATTAAAGAGTAATTTCCCTGATCTGGGCGTAATTACCGATGTGGCACTCGATCCCTACACAACTCATGGCCAGGACGGCATCATCGACAGTAGCGGCTATGTATTAAATGACCAGACTATTGAAGTATTGACCAAACAGGCGCTATCCCACGCCGAAGCAGGCGTCGACATTGTCGCACCGTCGGATATGATGGATGGACGAATCGGCGCTATCCGGCAGGCTTTTGAAGCAAATAACTACATTTATACTCGAATACTGGCGTATTCGGCCAAGTATGCTTCCTGCTACTACGGGCCTTTCCGCGATGCAGTGGGCTCAAGCGGCAAGCTGGGTGGTGGCAACAAGTACAACTATCAAATGGACGTGGCTAACAGTGACGAAGCCCTGCAGGAGGTAGCATTGGATTTGGCCGAGGGAGCGGATATGGTGATGGTGAAGCCCGGCATGCCCTACCTCGATATCGTGGCCAAGGTGAAATCGGAGTTTTGTGTACCGACCTTTGTCTATCAGGTGAGCGGCGAATATGCGATGCACATGGCGGCTGCACAGAACGGCTGGCTGGATGAAAATGCCATAGTTCTGGAATCACTCACTTCGATCAAACGGGCCGGTGCCGACGCGATTCTGACCTACTTTGCCAAAAAAGCGGCCAGGATTTTGCAAAGCTGAATGTCATTACTAACCAGCATAATAATCTCCGTTCTTTGCGAATAAGCGATTGACACTTGAATCCTGCGTTTTTGGCCTTATCATGTATTACCTCTACTACTGCTTATCCAGAGAAAGATTAGCCTATTCAACTATTGAGCTACTCTGATTATAAATTCCCCAAACTCAAAGGAATAATCGTATGAGCGAAAATATCGTTCACATTTCTGACGACAGTTTTGAACAAGACGTATTACAGGCCGAAGGTCCCGTCCTGGTGGACTTCTGGGCCGAGTGGTGTGGCCCTTGCAAAATGATTGCCCCGGTATTGGCAGAGGTTGCTGACGAATATGATGGCAAACTGAAAGTTTGTAAGATGGATGTGGATGCCAATAAAGACACTGCACCAAAATATGGTATCCTCGGCATTCCAACGATGATATTGTTTAACAAAGGGGACGTGGCTGGAACAAAAGTAGGTGCGGTTTCAAAGTCACAGCTATCCGCGTTTATTGAAAGCGTTATCCAGATTAATCCCAAACGTGGTGTCTCATAGCACTTTAGACACCACATAGTGTGCACATAGCGTGACATGAGAGTGACTTGACTGTAACAAAAGTACGGCAACTTCTGGCTTTAGGCCAAATGAATCCAGCAAAAACCACAAAAACCATCGGATGGACAACAATTCCCATAGGAACCGAATTAAACTAATACACACATTTTTGAAAAAAATTCTGGACTAAGTTGTTGAGGCGGTCTATATTGGCAGACCTCATCGAACGCAAACAAACCAACAAAAGTCAAAAACTAACCATTTACGAAATTAACTTCAGCGGTTGCGTCGCTGCTATATAAAATATTTTAAAAGCGTAGAAAATATAGAATGCAAACAAAATAAAAGAGCATTCATGCTGAATAACATGGCCCTGAATTAGAACGACAAAACAAATTCCAAGAACAGGCTTTTCTCCGCCCTGCAAATTAAATTAATCAATTCTTTCGGATTCAACTTTTTTTTAAAACCTTATGACTTCGCAGCTAGATGTGCTGCACAAACAAACTCTACCTTCACCCAACACCCATTCACTTTTTTGTTCCCACAAGACAGCTTTAATCATTATGAATTTAACTGAACTCAAGCAAAAACCGATCGCCGAATTATTAAAAACCGCCCAGGATATGGGATTAGAAAATGTCTCACGCACACGCAAGCAAGACATTATTTTCGTTATACTCAAGAAGCACGCCAAGAACGGTGAAGATATTCATGGCAATGGTGTTCTGGAAATCTTGCAAGATGGCTTTGGCTTTTTAAGATCGGCAGACTCATCCTATTTAGCGGGCCCGGATGACATCTATGTATCACCAAGCCAGATACGACGCTTCAATCTTCGCACCGGTGACACAGTTGCCGGCAAGATTCGTCCGCCCAAAGACGGCGAGCGTTATTTCGCACTGTTAAAAATCAGTGAAATCAATTTCGGTTCACCCGATAGCTCCAAGCACAAAATTTTATTTGAAAATCTCACGCCATTGTTCCCCGATGATCGTTTAATACTGGAAATTGGCAACGGCAGCACCGAAGATCTCAGTGCCAGAACCATCGATTTAACTGCGCCAATTGGTAAGGGTCAGCGCGGCCTTATCGTATCGCCGCCGAAGGCTGGCAAAACCCTCATACTACAGAACATCGCCCAATCAATTACCCGGAACGATCCCGAATGTCGACTCATCGTATTGTTGATAGACGAGCGCCCGGAAGAAGTTACTGAAATGCGCCGCTCTGTACGCGGTGAGGTTGTCGCGAGTACCTTTGACGAGCCACCGTCAAGACACGTTCAAGTTGCTGAGATGGTTATCGAAAAAGCCAAGCGCTTAGTTGAACATAAGGAAGATGTCGTGATCTTGCTCGACTCTATTACTCGACTCGCGCGTGCATATAACACGATTATTCCTTCATCTGGTAAAGTGTTAACCGGTGGTGTCGATGCCCATGCACTTGAACGGCCCAAGCGATTCTTCGGTGCTGCACGAAATCTTGAAGAAGGTGGTAGCTTAACTATTATCGCCACAGCATTAATCGAAACTGGCTCCAAGATGGACGAGGTCATTTACGAAGAATTTAAAGGCACGGGTAATATGGAACTCATCCTCGATCGAAAAATTGCCGAGAAGCGAGTTTATCCCGCGATCAATGTTCGTCGTTCAGGCACGCGAAGAGAAGATCTGCTCACCAGTGAAGAAGAATTACAGCGCATGTGGATTTTGCGAAAATTACTCACGTCCATGGAAGATGTGCAAGCGACAGAATTTATCCTCGATAAATTGAAAGACACCAAAACCAACGATGAATTCTTTGACTCGATGAAGCGAAAATAATACGGCCTTTCCTGATTACTTCTTTCTAACCAAACCCTGAGAAACCAAGCAGCGATCCATGTCATTTAAAGATTTGCGAGAGTTTATTGAGCTACTTGAACAAGAGGGTGAGTTATTACGCATTCAGACGGAAGTCGATCCTTATCTTGAAGTAACAGAAATTAGCGACCGAACACTCCGTAGCAATGGTCCTGCTTTACTATTCGAGAATCCAAAAAATTCAAGTATTCCACTGCTGGCAAACCTGTTTGGTAATACCCGGCGCATAGCACTTGCTATGGGGCAGGAGGACATCTCCGATTTACGGGATGTGGGTAAATTACTTGCCTTCCTCAAGGAGCCAAGTCCGCCCACGGGCTGGAAGGATCTCTGGCAGAATCTACCAAGTTATAAAAATGTTCTTAACATCGCGCCCAATGTTAAGCGCTCTGCCCCGTGTCAGGAAATTGTCATTGATGAAGAGGATATCGATCTTGCTTTACTGCCGGTACAGACTTGCTGGCCGGGCGACGTAGCACCGCTGGTAACCTGGCCTCTGGTCATAACCAGAGGTCCAGAAAAAGACCGCCTGAATCTGGGCATTTACCGAATGCAGGTGATTGGAAAAAACAAACTTATCATGCGGTGGCTATCACACCGGGGCGGCGCGCTGGATTTTAGAGACTGGCAACTGCGTCATCCTGGAGAAGGATTCCCTGTTTCCATCGCCATTGGCGCCGATCCGGCGACAATTCTGGCCACCGTAACCCCGATCCCGGACACGCTGTCGGAGTATGCTTTCGCCGGTTTGCTAAGGGGCAGCAAGACCGAAGTGGTGAAGTCGCTTACGAATGATTTGACCGTGCCAGCCAGTGCTGAATTTGTGCTTGAGGGCGTTATTGCCCCTGGTGACGTAGCAGATGAGGGCCCCTATGGTGATCACACCGGCTACTACAACGAAGTAGAAAAGTTTCCTGTGTTCACAATTAAGAAACTTACTCACCGTAAAGACCCGATCTACCACAGCACTTATACGGGCAGACCGCCCGATGAACCTGCTATGCTGGGTGTGGCATTGAATGAAGTATTTGTCCCTTTGCTGCAGAAACAATTCCCGGAAATTGTCGATTTCTATTTGCCCCCCGAGGGCTGTTCCTACCGACTCGCTGTGGTTAGTATGAAGAAGCAGTTTCCGGGTCACGCCAAGCGAGTAATGATGGGCGTGTGGTCATTTCTCAGGCAGTTCATGTACACCAAATTTGTCATCGTCACCGATGAGGACATCGATGTGCGCAGTTGGGACGATGTAATCTGGGCCATCACTACGCGAATGGATCCGAGCCGCGATACGGTATTGATCGAAAACACACCGATTGATTATCTCGATTTTGCCTCGCCTGTATCGGGGCTCGGTTCGAAGATGGGCCTCGATGCAACGAAGAAGTGGCCGGAGGAAACTGATCGCAAGTGGGGAACTACAATCGAGATGAGCGCAGACGTTAAAGCCCGCGTTGACGAACTGTGGCAGGATTTAGGGATTGATTAGACTTGACTGATTTCCATCAACCTTTGTTTCTCACTCAAGTGGCCGCAGCTCTGTTAGAAACTTTGTATTTTTACTCTGCTCTCTTTTATTTGATAGGATTTATAGCCAGGAAGATTAAGGCCTCAACATTTTAAAACCAGGGCCATATTAAATGGGCGTTTTGTTCGCAATAATAGCAATTCTCTTTGCCTCTTTATTCCTTATCATCCCTCTCGTAGAGAAGTATGGTACAGAGAGATCACCTGAAGAACTGCAAAAAATAAGCAGATTCATAACCCCTTTAATGGTCATCCTGATTATTGCGATGGCTATTCGTTTTTTCATTAGTTAAAGAGTAAAAGAAGCGCGGTTTTGAAGTGAATTATCTTTTGCGGGATCTTAAGCTGCATAATTCACAAAAACGAGGGAACTGAAAGTTGATTAGCTCGGCTGAGCAGTGGCAGGTTCCGGCAGCAAGGGCAATTCAGAGAAGTTTTTGTCAATCAATTCTCTGTACTCCTCTAAATATTTCTCGCTGGCTTCCGTTTCACCCAGATTTTTCAAAAGGCAAGAAAGTTCCGCATAGGCATCCGGTGTCGCAAGGATTTTTATGCTCGCCTGATAATATCCTCGTGCTTTCTCCCACAATTCATTGCGCATACAAATTCTGGCAAGGGCCAGCAAAAGCGTGGCATTAGCGGGCCTTTCGATAAGCCAGTTTTCCGCCTGATTCAATTGCTGCGGACCAACACCGAAATCCTTTTCTCCATAGCGCGTCACCAACTCGTCACTCCATTGCTTTGCAAGTGCATTTTCAATCGCACTGGCCGCCTCTGCACGTGCATTAAGCCCGGTCAGCAACTCTGAATAATGCCATACAACTTTTTCATCGGATTTGAATTTTGCCGGCGCTCTCTTCCAGCTTTTACCCAGTGCCTTTAACACCTCCTCTTTAACGCTTAGATCATCGGTCTGGCGTGTGTGTGAATAGAGTTCTTCCATTAGCAGCCGTTTTTCAATACGCTCCTTCTCATCCGGCTCGATGACAGCATTTTTTTCCAGCGCAGGAAGCAGCGAACGCAGTCGTTCCCAATCTTCCAGTTTAATGACAACTTCCTTAAGTGAGTTCAGTAACGGAGCATCATTCAAAGAATTCTTTCTCATTTGTTCCAGTATAGCCAGGCACTGCTCTAATTGATTTGATTTGAAGAGCAATTGTGCTTTCAGCGAGTTAATAGTAGACCTTGCGGCAGGATAATCTTGCTCCGCCTTATCAAGGCACTGCATCCAAAGGTCCTTGTCGCCCATTTCAAAGGCGGCACGGGCAGCTGCCAGTTGATTTACTACACTGGCATCGGGGTCGGTCGCGCCCTTCATCAGCAGCTTATAGCTGGACTTCCAACTGCGACGAGTAAAGTACAGTAAACCCTCAACTGTATTGCTACGCGACTTTGCTTTCTTCTGTTGCTGAAATTCGCGACCAAACTTAATCCAGCGCCAGGGATTTATCCAATGCAGCAATATCAAAATTAGTTGCAACAGCAAATAAATAATTCCTACTGCAACAAATAAAGCCAAAACACTGGTTTCAAAAGTGTAACTGCCAAAGGCAAGCAGGAGATAACCTGGATCACTGGGAAATTCAAAAAACAGAGTCACCAGCAATGCCAGCACGATCATGACCAGAGAGAATATGAAAAGTTTAACCATGGCCGTTAGAGATCGCTATTGTTACTTCGATTAAGAAGCATCAAAGATTGGGATATATCAGGTAATGCAGGGTTAACATCCACAGACATCAGAGTAACCACTTCGGCTATCATTGCCTGCCCATCACTACTGTCTGTTATTGTATTTCGGTCTAGCCATGTTTGACTCTTCTGCAGACTGGCCTTAAAAAGTACTTCATCCCGCTGCAAGAGTGCTAACTGTGCCTCTTCAAAAATTAGACGAAGATTTTGCTTGAGGTTAAGCTCCTGTTGCGGAGACTGGATAGCATCCGGCATCTCATCCCATTTGCGCCAGACGAAGATGGTGCTCAAAAAAGTCAAAGTGGAATCGATAAGGCCGGCGGAAGTAGTTCCAATCTGGATCGGCTGTAGTTGCTCCATACTGTTTTGAAAATTTTGCCTTAATGAGCCTGCTAGTTCCAACTCAGATACGCTTTCAGACAGGTTGCTAATTCTAAGATAGATACCATCAATATCCACACCGGGTACGCTACGCAGGGCCGTTAATTCACTGGCTATGTTTTGCCGGACAGAAAAACTGTTGGAACCACTGGTAGCACTCAAGATCGAGTCAGCACTCTCCAGCAGAGTTATCGCACTGGCAACATCGGCTTCGAGCTGAATTTTTTGATTAGCAAGCCTCAGCAGATAGCCGGCCTCAGCCACTGCGAAAGCAGGGTCGTCTGGCGATTGAGGGGCATTTTGCTGGGTCTGTAGATCGCTAACAAGTTGATTAAGCCGGCTTATCTCGGTGCGAAATTGCTGCCCGGATTGCTCTACAATTTCATGCACCGCCGCATCGTCTACTGTCACTTCAGTGGGCACCTGGGCCAGGGTCTCTTGGATTTGCTGCAACTGGGCATTCTGATTGGCTATAGTAAGGGAAAGCCGTTGATTTTCATCTGTCAAACTAACCAGTTGACTATCCGTCAGCCACTGTTGATAACCAACAAAGGCAACAGCCAGCAGCAGCGGAGAGAGCAGTAATATTATGATTAGAAATCGTCTTCGGGCAGCTTGTTTTTGCCGTGCGGATGGGGACTTGGATTTTGCGGTATTACTTTTTGAGATCTCGTCTAATATTTTTGGCGTTTCTGCTTTATCAGCCACTTTGTCTTACCTGTTTTGAGAATTCTCCAGGGAGAATTCAGCGTTTAGATTTTGTCCTGCATTGTTACAAATCCGATACTGCAAGCGATCTTCAGAGCTCGCCCAGGGCGGCCATGATTGCTTCTTCTCCAGCTCCCTCAGTATTAACAACGCGATTGAAGCCATAGCGCGATGCCTGTTGGGCTATCCTTGCTGAAGGCACCAGCAATGGTAGCAGACAAATTTCCTCTTTGTTATCGCAGACTGAATCCATCAGTGCGTCAAGCGACTCGCCGCTGGTTACCACCAGCGAATCGATACTATTATCGCTGACCAGTCTGGCAACATGACCAGACTCATAGTCCAGTGTTACACGCTCATATAGTTCGATATAGTCTACTTCTGCACCCCTTGTTTGCAGGGTCTCTGCCAGCAATTCGCGGCCCCCTCTGCCTCTGAATATAAGCACATGCTTATCACCCACATCAGCAAATTCGGGCAGCGCCAGCAATTCCTCGCTTCCTTTCCCCCCAGGAGATTCGGTCACCGGCTGCCCTAGCAACTTGTTCAGCGTTTCCGCCGTGGTCGGGCCGATCGCAAGCAACGAGAGCCCGGCAGGGAGCTGTGGCCAAATCTGATTGATCCACTGAGCCCCCAGACGCGCCGCATTCGTACTCACGAAAATCGCCTGTTGATAGTTTTCCAGGTTCTGGATCGTACTTCTTATCACCGAGCAGCTCTGCTCGTCTGTCAGAGCGACTATGTTCAAAAGAGGCATGTGAATCGATCGTCCACCTGCCTTTTCAATCGCGCTGCACAGCGCCTGTTGTTGGCCCTCCGGGCGGGTAACCAATACGGTCAAATTGCTCAGGTTGTGCACTGTATCCATCGCATGTTTTGATCCATCACAAGTGATTTATTCACAGTAAACGAACTCCGGTCTTTGCCCAATTGTGTAATCTTGGATGCCTACAACACAAGGGCTTGTAAAATTTCATCGGCTCCCTGAGACAACAGGTCCTCCGCTACCGTTTGACCCAGTTGTTCTGCCTGCTGCGGGTTCCCGCTGATCTCACTGCGCATAATACGCGATCCATCAGGTGCGCCTACCAGTGCCCGCAAGTAAAGCTCGTCTCCGGTAATTTCGGCAAAACTGGCGATGGGAACCTGACAGCCGCCCTGCAAACGGAAATTTACTGCGCGCTCTGCCGTTACCCGGGTAGCCGTCTCCTGGTGATGCAGGCAATCGATTAATTGCAGCACCGAGCTGTCTTCGCTGCGACATTCTATACCCACAGCTCCCTGCCCGCCGGCAGGAAGACAGTGTGAATAGGCTAACCGCTCAGCAATTCTCTCGGCCAATTCCAGCCTGAGCAATCCGGCGGAAGCCAGAATAATTGCATCGTAATTGCCACTATCCAGTTTAGCGAGCCGAGTTCCCACATTGCCCCTCAAATCGGTAATTTGCAGATCTGGGCGTAACTGGCGCAATTGGCAAGCTCGGCGAAAACTGGAGGTGCCCACCACTGCATCGGCAGGCAAGGCAGCGAAGCTGGTGAACTGGTTAGAAACCAGTGCATCGGAGGGGTCTTCCCGTTCACAGATGACTGCCAGGCCCAAGCCATCCGGGAACTCCATGGGGACATCCTTCATGGAGTGCACGGCAATGTCCGCCCTGTCCTCCAGAAGAGCATGTTCCAGCTCTTTGACAAACAGGCCCTTGCCACCGATTCTGGCCAGCGGAGTATCGAGAATTTTATCCCCGCGAGTCGTCATGGTCAGCAACTCTACAGACAGGCCCGGATGGGTAGCTTCCAATGAATTCTTGACGAAATTTGCCTGCCAAAGGGCCAGAGGACTCTGTCGGGTGGCAATACGTACGCAGTCTGGGGGCATCGCTTCAGTCTAGCTACAAAAATGCGCATTTTACGGCAAATACCCGGATTTGTCCGGTTTCCGATTGCGTAATTGCTATCCCGAATAAATCCCTGATAAGAGACTCTATTGTTGCCAAAGCTCAACGATGAAACTAGGATTATTCAGCGAATCCCTATCCTGCTATAATCGCCTCCCCAAAATCCCTCGCCAACAGTCTGCCGGACAGTCGAGTATGTTATGAGTGACACTGAAGACCCTATCAAACCCTGGGGTGGCCGGTTTAATGAAACCACAGATGCCTTTGTGGAAAGATTCACCGCCTCGATCGAGTTTGACAAGCGCCTGTATCATCACGATATCGATGGCTCGATAGCCCATGCCAGGATGTTGCATAAAACAGGCATCCTGGATAGCGATGAGGAGCAACAAATCATCGATGGTCTGGAGTCTATACGGGCAGACATCGCTGCGAATAAATTTCAGTGGTCAGTTGCGCTGGAAGATGTCCACATGAACATAGAGGCGGCGCTGACAGAGCGTATTGGGGCAACCGGCAAGAAATTACACACGGGAAGATCCAGAAATGATCAGATAGCCACTGATATACGGCTTTATGTGCGAGACGAGATCGACGAAATGGCTACCTCCCTGACCGATCTTCAGTCTGCGTTACTGGGATTGGCAGAGCGGGAGGCCGACACCATCATGCCCGGCTTTACCCATCTGCAGACCGCGCAACCGGTAACTTTTGGTCATCACCTGATGGCCTGGTTTGAAATGCTCGACAGAGACTATTCACGACTTATTGATTGCAGAAAAAGAGTAAACCTGTCGCCTCTCGGTGCAGCGGCACTGGCAGGCACTGGTTTTCCAATCGATCGAGAGTATACCGCTTCACTTTTGGGCTTTGACATGCCTACTGGCAATTCGCTGGATTCAGTCAGCGATCGAGATTTCGCAATCGAACTGGCGGCGTTTGCCAGTTTACTGATGACCCACCTGTCCAGATTTTCCGAAGAATTGGTGTTATGGACTTCAGCACAATTTGATTTTGTCGAATTACCCGACCGGTTTTGTACCGGCTCTTCCATCATGCCACAGAAAAAAAATCCGGATGTCCCCGAATTAGTAAGGGGAAAAACCGGCCGAATCTATGGCCATCTGATTTCGCTGTTGACTCTGATGAAGTCTCAACCTCTGGCCTACAATAAAGATAATCAGGAAGACAAAGAACCACTGTTCGATATGATCGATACCGTAAAGGATTGTTTAAAGGCTTATATCGAGCTGCTTCCTGCAATAGTCGCCAAGAAAGACAATATGTACCAGGCGGCACTTAAGGGCTACGCCACTGCGACTGACCTGGCGGATTATCTGGTCAACAAGGGGCTGCCTTTCAGAGATGCCCATGAGGTTGTTGGAACGGCTGTTGCGGCGGCTATAGAAAAGAATCAGGCTCTTACTGACTTTTCATTGGCGGAGTTGCAGGCTTTTTCTGCACTTGTTACAGAAGACGTGTTTGAGATTCTAGCGCTGGAAGGTTCGGTAGCCGCCAGAAATCATATTGGCGGCACGGCGCCGAATCAGGTACGAGCCGCAATCGAGATCGCTAAGAAAAACCTCGCGCACCGTTAGATACTCTGCATTTAGTCTGAATTGCTTTCCTGAGAACTCTGGAAAACTCTAGCTAATGCCTATTCACTGCGCTATTCAACAGTAGTATCAGCTTGCGGCGATTCGGTGTTACCCCGCAATTCCGAACTCTTCGCGAAGTGAAACTCTTCCAGCTTGATGTCATCCAGTCCTATCTGGTCGAAGGGGTTCTCCATGGCATCCTGCACGTTATACAGAGAGATCAGGATAAAGCCATGGATGATGGCCAGGGCATAAATAATCCATTGGGGGCCTTCTGTCAGGTCATAGGTCAGGGTGGGTATAAAAACGAACGGAAACATGTAGATGAACACCAGACAGTAAGCCCTCAGACTTATGGGTGTGCCATGCCTTTTCAGACCGATGGTATTTTCGACACTCTCATCCACGTCTTTCAGAAAGCGGATAATTTTCAGCGCTTGGCCATTGGATATGACGTCTCGATTGGCATCTAAAAACTCCAGAATTTCGTTGAGTTTTGTACACATTGCTTTCGAGCTGTATCCAGTGCCCATCAATGCATAGAAAAACAATTGAGAGATGCCGCGCAATTTTTCTGCAACGATTTGCTTCTTCTCATCAGATAGTTTGTTGTTATTGGCAAAGGAGAAATAAATAGAATTTAACGATGACTTAAAGATGCTCAGCAGTTTGATGATACTGTCCCGTCTTCTGAATGCCTCGCGAATAGTGAAAACCAGGGGGAAAATGACCGCGATGCTGAAAAGCGTTACATTCAGGTTGTAACTGAAATCGAATAGAAAACAGAAGTAAGTAATAACCAGGCACAGCAGGAACACATAGCCGGTCTTGATGTCGATGATAGCCAAGTATTTTTGCATGTGAAAATATTCTCTTAGATTTTCTTATTGCAATTTATTCAATCAGTTTCATTTGCATCTGCTACGCCCCGGAGGGTTGATGCCAGGCACAGCGTTGATTTCCCATTGTACAGCGTAAATCCATAATTGAATAGTTGGTTGCTGTTGCGGTCTATAGGATGAGAAGCTACACTCGGCTGATACCTGAGCTCGCTGCGGTTGCGGATCTTACGGTTCGCTGAGCAAATCCAGCAACCTTTCCCTGGGAGTTGCATCGCCATGAATAGACTACCAATACTCATTCTGTACTGTTTACTGCCCGTAGCTGTTTTAGGCGCCGACGCACCAGACCCTCTGTTCGATTCTGCAGACATGCTGGACCTCACCCTTACGGCACCCTTCGACCTAATCGATGACGAGCGTGACAAAGAAAAGGAATATGAAGGATCCCTGAGTTACCTTGACGCCACGGGGGCGGAGGTGGTGCTGGATGCTCAATTTTCGGTACGTGGCAACTGGCGGCTGGATAAAAGAAATTGCCGATATTCCCAACTGTGGATCAATTTGCGGCGCGGGCAAGTCCAGGGCACGCTTTTTGAGAATCAAAACCGGCTAAAACTGGTAGTTCAGTGTAACCGGGCAAATCGCTATGCTGATTATATTATCAAGGAATTACAGGCTTACCAGCTGTTCAGCGAGCTTTCAGAGATTCATTTTGATACGCGCCTGGTTAATGTGAGTTATGCTGACAGTGAGCGCCCCAACAATAGTCGGAATCACATTGCATTTTTCATTGAGCATCAAAACCGCCTGGCGGATCGCTTCGGATTCAGTGAAGTCGAGCTAAATACCATTCCACGGGAAGAGCTAAACAAACAACAGAGCAAATTGATGTCTCTGTTCATGTATCTGCTTGGCAATACGGATTATTCAATGATACAAGGCCCGGAGGATGAGGAGTGCTGCCATAATGCGAAGTTGCTGCAGAATCCTGCGGGTGAGTATATACCTGTTCCCTATGATTTTGATGCTTCGGGTTTTGTCGACACCACCTATGCGCCAGAGCCCAATCCCGCTTTCAGTCTGCGCAACAATAGGCAACGCCTGTACCGGGGATTCTGTGTATCGGAGGAAGAATTGAACGGGGCAATCGCCGAATTTATGGAGTCTCGCGAGCAGATGACAGCTATAGTCGCGGACACGACCTATGTCAGCTCCCGTTCGGCCAATCGAACTTTGGGTTACATGGAAGACTTTTTCGAGATACTGGAAGATCCCCGTAGAATCGAACGAGAATTTGTTGATGACTGTCGGTAACAGCAAAGCGGTGGCCGCTGCCTAGTACCCATGAGAGTATCTATGAGAAAAACAGCTCTTCGATTAGTGCTTTTTTACCTGTCGCTGTTGTTTGCACTGCAAGCGACCGCAGAAGACCAGTGGCAAGGTGTCCAGCGCATCGTGGCGGTGGGAGATGTCCATGGTGACTTTGAGCACTTTGTCGACGTACTACGAAATGCGGGCCTTATCAATCGCCGCCGTAACTGGATTGCCGAAGACACTCACTTCGTACAGGTCGGTGATCTTCCTGACCGGGGCCCGGATACAGACAAGATCATCGAATTGATGCAGAAACTCGAAGAGCAGGCTGAAAGAGCGGGTGGCATGGTTCATGCTCTGTTGGGCAATCATGAAGTAATGAATATCTACGGCGATTTAAGGTACGTGCACCCGGGCGAATACGAGGCGCTGAGAAGCGGCCAGTCACGCCGTCTACGGAATGATTTCTATGATCGCTACGTAGCACAGGTGCTCGCCAATGATCCTGAGGCCACCATCGATGATGCGCTTCGCGACCAGTTTAATGCACAGGTTCCCTTGGGCTTCGTCGAGCATCGCGCGGCCTGGAGTACCCGGGGACCATTCGGGTCCTGGGTAGTGGGACACAACACCGTTATCAAGATTAACCGCACCCTGTTCCTGCACGGCGGTATAGCGCCGGATGTAGTGGGAAAGTCCATTCGTGAGATCAACGACCAGATCAGGGCTGAACTGCAAGGGGGAGGATCAGCAGATGCCCTTTCAGGAGGGGCAGGAGCCGGACAGCCATCTTTGTCAGAGACAGAAACCGGACCCTTGTGGTATCGGGGTTTAGCTCAAAATGATGAAGCCGCGGAACAGGCAAACCTCGATGCGGTGCTGGAGTTCTATGATGTAGACCGCATCGTACTTGGGCATACACCGAGCCTCAGCACGATTTTGCCGCGCTTTGATGGCAAGGTAATCCTTATCGATACGGGGATATCAGAATACTATGGCGGTCAATTGGGTAGTCTGTTAATTGAGAACAATGAGTTGATTGCTCTGCAGCGTGGCGAGACGTTTAAAATACCCACTGGGGAGGAACCTTTGCTGCCTTACTTTAAAGCTATCTTGGAAGTGGAATCCAAATCCTCATCCCTACAGCAAATTATACTCAACCTTGAGACTCCGCCTGGGCAGAGCACTCCGCAATAGCGGCTTACCTGTATTTGTCCTAAAAATTGCCAAACACCCAATTTGAAGTGGAATTACTATACGTCGTCAAACCTTCTTGGACAAAGTTAACTCTGATTTAAGAGGCACTAGAGTCGGGAACCGAGTAATACTTTGGTTTAGAACTGACGAATTCCAAACAGCTCTGGAAAGAGCCGCGGATATGAAAATCGAAATTGTAACCTGACCCCATCTTTATAAAAATGCGAACCAGTATGAAATATGGCTTCGAAATTTGGATGGTTATCTGGGAGTGCGGAGTTATCAAGCTAACCCACCGTTTTATGCAGTAATATCAATGCGTCACAGAGATTTCTAATTCTGATAGCGCATTTTTTTGCTTACACACCGCTTACACAACTTGATTTTCAGATTGCACACCTTTTTAGTGCGATCCGATAGTGGATATCGTTTGTACATTTACGCTTTTTTTATGGAGCGATTTATCGCAGAATGGTGTTTAACTTGCCAGTACCAGCCAAACAGTATGGTGAATGATTTCAGGCGAAAATCGGTGGCACTTGTATATTGATTTTGAAAATTCCATGACACAATTATGGCTTAGAGCAAGTCAACTAGTCAGTACCGTTGGCAGCTCTCTCCCAAACGATTTGTCCAATTCCTTCGCTATTCACTGTGTTCGCATTTAACTGGATAGGTTCAGACACCAACTCCCAGCCTTCCGTAGACATGTAATGTACAGTCCAGGTAAAAGGCTTGGCAAAGGGAGAACAACAAAAATCGAAGATTCCAGTAGCTGGAACAGGAATGATCTTGGGGATTGCAGGTTGATTACTGAATTCATCCATCGACGCGGCAATGAAATAAGAACCCTCAGATGGGCTATATGGGCCTAACTCCCAGGCTAGTTTGTCAGGAAGGGTAATCGTAAATCTCGCAGTGAGATTACGGTCAGGCTCTAGTGTGCTGCAACTTGCTGAAGACAATGGAGTCCCAACCCATTGATTGCTCTCGTATGCCAAAGCATTGAGCTCACTGTACTGTTGAGCACACAGACAATCGTTGCGTGAACACCACTTCAGGTTGTCATCCAGAGCAGTATTCTGCTGCCGGAAATGTACTAGGTCGTCGGCTATGTAACTGTCATAGATAATCACCGCGTTGTCGTCTTCATACTGAAGCAGGAACTCCTCTTGAATACGTTGTTCTGCCAGAGCGGCTTTGAGCCTGGCTTGTTCAAGCTGGGTTGGAATCAGGTTGCTGACTAGTACGATTAAGAAAAATCCCAGAATGGCGGGTCTTTGCCACTCGAGGTGTGCAAGCTTTTCAGTCAGAGCATTCATGCCAAACATTGTTGCAATAGAAAACACTAGGCACACTAGGAACAGGTAGTAAGCAAAGAGGGTCAGACGCCCAATTACGGGTATCAGAGGGAACAGCGTGGCTACCAGCAGTGCAATTATTAGTGAAAAAGAAATTTTCCAATGGTGATGCACTACCAGCAATAGACCACCGGCGAGAATAAGCAAAATAGGTACTTGCCACCAGTGTCGCCAGCCCATCTTGTCGGCCAGGTTTTCAGGGAATGCGGCAAAATCTCCAAGCGTAGTAACTTGCGAGTTGTAACCTGTGAGCAACTCATCCCCAAGCATATAGACACGCATTAGCGTATAAATGGCGGCCATAACGAGATAGGGTACAGTGAAACGGAGCCTTTGGGTTATGCTTCCGAGAGGGAGACAGGGGAGTATCAGCAACAGGGGCACATAGGTCTCTTTCGAAATGCTTGCGAGAAAATAGAGTAATCCGCCCAATAGAGCATAGTGGAAACGGTTAGTACGAAGGGCAGCTTCGAATGCAAGCAGACTTAATAAACTGAACACCAGCCCTTCGACATAGTGTCGGACCATTAACCAGTTAGTGATCTGCGCAGTAGGCAAGGCAACAACAAACAGTGCAACAATCATGCTTGCATAGATAGGGGCGACGAAAAAGCGCAGCACTCTATAGAACAGGAGCAACATGAGCGTCAGCGAAATCAAGTGATGCCAGTAGAATCCTGACGGATCAAATCCGAATAGAAAATAATCCATTCTGAGCGACAACTGTTGCATCGGAGTAAAGAAATTGTACTTAAGTTCCGGGCTATAGAATCCAGCAAATGGCCCTATTACGTCGACATAATGAAGAATATCGGTGTCATCATAGCTAAACCAATTGCCAAGTATGTGAGCGTAAATATTCCAGAATAGTAGTAGCGGGAGTAGTATCGCCACTAATTCGATCAGCACTGGAGGGTGCTCGTTGTTAGTTGTAGCACGCTTGTGAAAATGCCAACTCATTGAGCAGACTCCCATCCCGATCCATGCTGCACCGAGTAGCATGAGAAGCATAAACGAGCTGTTTAACTGATCAAATAGAATAGGCCAGCTTCCGCCTAAGAACAGAGCGGAAACAGCCACCATCCAGCCAAGCAGTACCGGCAAAAATTTTATTGGAGAGGTTGATTGAAGGCGTTCCATCGATCAGAAGTGCCACCAAGTAACAATATTAGCAGAATGTGTCATTAAAGATCGGGCTCTTCCATTCGTTAACGCCTCGAATGAGAAAAGCCTTCGGAATTGATAGATACTGTATATACACACGGTTTACCTCTTCCACATAAGTATGCTATCAAGCTCGCTGCTTATAAGTAAAACAAAAGGTACCTCGCACGACTCGCTCTGTCCAATCTCCGCTATAGATCACGCGTGATTTAGCTAATTTTAATACCGAAACCGAATTTGTCTCACTGGTAATGGTCGATGACTGGTTCGATGAACTCAATCAACTGGCACCTCCGGATTCGCGCTGAACTGCCGCTGGTATTATCATCGCCGGCATCACACAAATTTATTAAATCAGCACTACCCAGCTGCGCATGGTCAATGCTATCAACGAATCCGTAAGCAGTCTGGATCGCGGGCCAGGCCATGATTTTGTTGAAGTTGGCTGTATGACCTGCCACCGCGTATTGAATCGCCCGAATATGTAGTGGATAGTTTGGCGGACCAACTTGCCAGACTTAGGGATTACGTGGCAGCTGCAATTCGATCTCATATTCGAGCGTTTGATTGTCTCTCCGCGTTACGACGTTCACCACGTCCCCCGCTTTGTGCAATTCCATTACGGTAACCAGATCATCTTCATCACTTATCTGCATGCCGCCCACCGCAACGATCACATCACCTAGCACAATGCCACGTCGGTTTCGGGTTAATCCTCTCATCCCCAATTGCGCCGGAATGCTGTCTTCAAACACATCGAAAACGATTACGCCATCTATGCCCCAGAGCTGTCGGTAATAGTCGGCCTGGGGGATAGGTGCAATATCGAGAATGGGCGTTTGCACCTTACCGTAGGTAATCAGCTCTGGCACAATACTTTTTACTGTGTTCACAGGGATGGCAAAGCCAATACCTGAGCTACCGCCACTGGGGCTGTAGATGGCGGTATTCACGCCCACCAATTGACCAAGGGAATTGAGTAAAGGTCCCCCGGAGTTGCCCGGATTAATGGCAGCATCGGTCTGAATCACGTCCCGAATTTTACGCCGGGTGACAGAGTCTATTTCCCGACCAAGAGCGCTTACAACACCCACCGTCATGGTGGTATCCAGCCCGAATGGATTGCCAATCGCAATCACCTTGCGGCCCACTTCGAGTAAAGAAGAGTCACCCAGATTTATCGGGATAAGCTTGTCTTTGGGCGCATCAATCTTGATAACAGCCAGGTCTTTACCAGGCTCCAGGCCAACCGCGGAGGCAAAGTAGGTGCTACCATCTTGCAAGGTAACTTCTACCCGGTTCGCCTCCTGGACCACATGATAATTGGTAACAATGTATCCCTCATCGCTCCAGATAATCCCGGTCCCACTGCCCTGAGGCACTTCCTGTGGATTCAGCGAGTAGTATGAACGAACAAATCTTGAATTGGTGATGTTGACAACTGAGGGGCTGGCCAATTTGAATATCTCGATGTTGTTTTCTTCATCATTGGTCTTGAATGCCCTGTAATCGACTGCCTGTGCGTTTGTCACCGCCGATATGGCGAGCAGCGCCAATCCCAACCAGCTGTTTTTAATAGATTTCATGAGCATGCCCTGTCAACCCTGAATACTTTTTAAATAAGATCAAATTATGCCGTTTCAACCCCTTAAGCGGAGAATATCCCTTGCAAGTCCCATGTTATGCTTGTCTTTCTTAATCCCGACTTAACGGTTTTCCGTATCCATTGTGCCTGCAATTTACGACGAAATAGGCAAAACCTACACCGTAACCCGTGCCGCCGACCCTCGCATCAGCAATCGACTCATCGAACTGCTGAATTTGCCCAAATGCTCTTCAATTGCCGATATTGGCGCCGGTTCCGGGAACTATAGCCTGAAACTCGCCGAAAGTGGTTTTTCAGTCACCGCCATTGAGCCCTCTCAGACTATGCGCAAGCAGTCCAGATCGCACCATAATTTGCGCTGGCATGCTGGCATGGCGGAAGGTCTTCCGTTCCCGGATAAGCATTTTGATGGTGTCACAATGATACTGTGCCTCCACCATCTAAATAATTGGAAGAAAGGCCTGGCAGAAGCACCCCGGGTTGTCGGGGATGGACCGATTATCATCTTTGGTTTCGATGTCGATTACAAAGCAGATTTCTGGCTGTTTCACTATTTCCCTGATTTCTTGCAGATCGATCAGGATTGGTCAGTGGACTTACCGGGGATCAAAGACTATGTCATCAACACGCTGTCCGCCAGACTCGAGTTGTTTAGCTTCCCGCTACCCAAAGATTTAATCGATCACTTTTTAGCGGCTGGGTGGGCACGACCCGAGATATATCTCGAAGAAAAATACCGAAACGGTATCTCTTCTTTTCCAAAGCTGGACAATGCCGCGCTTAACCGGGGACTGAACATGTTACAGAAAGATTTACAATCCAATGCATGGCATGAAAAATACGGTCACCTGCTGAAACATGAAACCCATGATCGAGGTTATCTGTTTATGAAAATTCAGCGTTGATCCAAGCGGTATTTCTTGCAATGACGTTTTTTATAGAGTTTCGATTTCTTCCTGCAACTGCAACCACTCCTCCTCAGATGCTCTAAGCTGGACCTTAAGTTCTCCCTGTCGAAGTAGGGTGCCTTTAAGTCTCGATTTGCTGACATCATCATACAAGGATTGATCAGCCAGACTCTCATCTATTGCTCTCAGCTCGCCATGCAATTTCTCGATAGATTTTTCCAGCTGCTTTCCGCGCTTTCTTAAAGGCGCCATGTGAACCCGTTTTGCAGCAGCGAGCTGGCGTTGTTCTTTCTTATCAGGTTTTCCATTCCCGGTCATGCTGCTCCTTTCGCTCGAGTCTGGGCCAGTAGGTTCTTTCCCGGAGCTCCGGATCAAACGCTCGTAGTCATCAAGATCTCCTTCAAATTCAGAAAACCTACCCTGGTGAATCCAGTAGAATTCCTCGGCCGTGTTAGTCAGCAGATGCCGGTCGTGAGAAACCATGATGATAGCACCTTCAAATCCCTGCAGCGCAACGGTTAGTGCGTGGCGCATATCCAGATCGAGGTGATTGGTAGGTTCGTCCAGCAATAATAAATTGGGTTTTCCCCAGGTTATTTTTGCCAGGGCGAGCCGGGCTTTTTCTCCCCCTGAAAAATTAGCTATAGCATCATCTGCCCTGCTGCCAATAAAGTCAAAACCACCGAGAAAGTTTCTAATGTCCTGCTCTTTTGCTTGACGATTTACCTCCCGCAGGATGCCGAGAGGAGTTCCAGTCTGATCCAGTTCATCCACTTGATGCTGAGCAAAATAACCGATACGCAGATGTTTAGTCGCATGTAAAACACCTGCAAGTGGCTCAAGCTTTCCTGCCAGCACTTTAAGTAACGTCGATTTCCCGCTGCCGTTTCGGCCCAATAATCCGAGTCTTGTGGTTGCACGAATTGAAAAGGAGATGTTGCTTGTCAGTGGTAATTCGAAGCCAAATGATAACTTCTCCATTGTAATTAAAAACGATGGAAGTCTATCCAATGCAGGAAACTGAAATCTAAAGGGTGAGTCGATATGGGCAGGGGCAATATCCTGCATGCGATTAAGTTCCTTTAGCCTGCTCTGTGCCTGTTTCGCTTTTGTCGCCTTATAGCGGAAGCGACGCACAAAGCTTTCGATTTCGGCTCTGCGTCTTTGTTGTTTCTCAAACATGGCCTGCTGCATGGCAATTCTCTCAGCCCGTTGTATTTCGTAGGCGCTGTAGTTGCCTTTATACATTTTCAAGTCCTGATGCTCGAAGCTGATGACATGATCAATCACTTTATCGAGAAAACTGCGATCATGGGAAATTATTAACAAAGTGCCAGAATAGCGGAGCAGCCATTGCTCCAGCCAGATAGTCGCTTCGAGATCCAGATGGTTGGTGGGCTCGTCCAGCAAGAGCAAATCCGAGGGGCACATAAGCGCAGCGGCCAGATTGAGCCTGACCCGCCATCCGCCGGAGAAGGCAGTTACTCGATTGCCAAACTCCTCAACTGCAAATCCCAATCCAGACAAAAGCTGTTCTGCCCGGTTTTGAATATCATAGGCACCTATGCTGTCCAGATCATTGTGAATTGCAGCAACTGCGTCCAGGTCATGCCTGGATTCGGTCTTACTCAGTCGTTGCTCCAGTTGGCGATACTGCTTATCGGCATCAATTACATGATCCAGAGCTGATCGATCAGATCCGGCGGCTTCCTGCTCCATGGCGGAACACCGCAAGGTCTCGGAGAAACGGATGTCACCCTGCTCCAGAGGCAAATCCCCCTGTAGCGCTGCGAAAAGACTGGTTTTACCACTGCCATTGCGGCCGATTACACCGCTGCGCTGACCGCTGTGAAGCAGTAAACTTGTGCCTTCCAGCAGCGTTTTTGTGCCCCTCATCAGTACAATGTTGTTTAGCGAAATCATCGCGCCTAGTTTCCAAGTTTGCTTGCAGCCAAAATTGCGGAACATAATACTACAGCTATGCGATTGATTTCAGCAGGTCGAATTCGTACTATTGCTGGAATGAAGGCCATTTATTCTCTACTGGTAACCCGCAAAAAATAATATGAAACAAATCCTGATTATCGATGATGATGAAAACCTCGGTGAATTACTGACTCAGTATCTGGAAAGATATGATATGAATGTTCACGTGGCTCACACGCCGACCCGGGGTTTTGAAATGCTCAAGAAGATCAAGCCAGACCTGCTCATTCTTGATGTGATGCTACCGGAGAAAGATGGATTCGAAATTTGTCGGGAGATAAGAGCTAAATCCTCTATTTATGGTCAACTACCAATACTCATGCTAACGGCCCATGCCGAAGTGACCGAACGTATTGTCGGCCTTGAATTAGGCGCTGATGACTACTTACCTAAGCCTTTTGAACCGCGCGAGCTGGTTGCCCGAATTCACAATATATTGCGCCGTAGCAGTGATGACAATCGTCTGCATAAGGACATCAAACCCATCGACGGACTGGACGTGGATATTTCAAGGCGGGAAGTAAAACTGGACGGTAGTGTGCTGGACCTGACTACCATGGAGTACGAACTACTCATACTCTTTATGCAATTTCCCAATAAGACTTTTACTCGCGATGAGCTGATGAACCGATTGCGTGGCATTGATGCCGAACTGTTTTCGCGTGCCGTAGACACTCTGGTGAGCCGCCTGAGGCATAAGTTAAAGGATACCTCAAAAACGCCCAGATATATTAAGACCATTTGGGGGCGCGGTTATACGTTTGTCGGCGAACAACTATGAGTACATTGCTAAGCCACGTAAAGCGCTCGCTTTTTTTTCGACTGCTGCTGATCTTTGGCGCAACGGTTATGCTGTTTATACTTATTATTTCTGTTTCGCTTAATGAGCTAAATCAAAACGCTAATGAGATCGAGGCTATCCCGGATTACTTCTCACGCAATATTGAATCTATAATTGAAGAAATCGGCACACCGCCAAACCTCGCCAGCGCTATTGCGTTGGCCGACGATCTGGATTGGCGCATCGATATCCGTAATCCCATCATGAATTGGAGTTCAGATAACGACAGAAGTCTCGATGTAGACAGCTCAGTTTACAGTGAAACACTATCTAACGATGCAGAGAAAAGAACTGTCGGCAATGAAGACATTATCAGTGTGAGCCGTGGTGGGTATGAGTTTTATTTATACCAGCGATCGATTGATTCAAACAATTTTTTTGCGCTTTACGTCGCTGTAAGCCTGGCAGCAATCGTTCTGTTTTTTAACTATTTCATGGTCAATAGATTACTAAATCCCGTGCGTCTGTTGAAACGTGGTGCAGAAAGAATTCGACGTGGTGATCTGGGGTATCGAGTGGATAGCGATCGCCAGGATGAACTCGGCGAATTAACTGTTAGCATCAATGGCATGGCTGATTCATTACAGTCCATGCTGGAAGCAAAGCGTCAGCTGCTGCTGGCCATTAGTCATGAGCTTCGAACGCCAATCACCAAGGCGAAATTACGACTCGAATTCATGCCTCTAAGTGGCGAAAGAGAGCAACTGCGTGGTGACCTGAATGAAATTGACCTGCTTATCTCTGATCTATTAGAAGCAGAACGGCTTAATAGTGAACATTCTGTCCTGGTTGCCGAACCGGTGCAGATCCTTGAGTTTGTTGACTCTGTTCTTGAACAGTTTGAAAACTATACTGGAGGCTTAACCTTAATCAAACCGAAACAGGACAAAGTTATCGATATAGACAAATTGCGCGTGCGCCTGCTTATTACCAACTTACTCAATAATGCAATCAGACACGGCGAAGAAAAGCCCATCGATGTGGATATTTCATTCAATGAAGAAAGCGTATTCCTGAATATTACCGATCATGGTGAAGGTATTGCGGAGGAGCATCTACCCAACATCAGCGAACCCTTTTATCGAGCCGACCGGTCACGACAAAGAAATACTGGCGGTTTCGGCCTGGGGCTTTATCTGTGCAAACTGATTGCACAAGCCCATGGAGGGGAATTAAACATAAGCAGTAAAATAGGCGAAGGCTCTCAACTCAAAGTCAGGTTACCCTGTCATCTTCCTCAACCCCAAATAGAAGAATAATTAGCGCCGGATAAAAACATCTGTTTTTGTTGATGAATTTCTGTTTTTAACTTTTAGATTCGGCGCCGGGATCGCATATACCCGGCAACTAAAATAAGAATCGATAAGAGCACTGGAACTAGCCAGGTGTTTACTGCCTTCAGAGTAGTACCCAACTGCTCGATGTCTTCATTCAACTGAAATTGAACATCACGCAAGCGGCGTCTGGTCTCCAGTAGTTCCTGGTTAAAATTATCTATTTCGATTTGAGCTTCCGGTGTAATTTGCCCGAGAGCTTGTCCATCCGGTCCCTGATTAAGCGTGGCTATTTGACTTTCAGTCTCCGCCAGGCTGTCCAGCAGCTCAGATTCCTGTTCCCGCAAGCGATCATCCGCCTCCCGTTGCAATCCAATCACTCGGGTAAAGGGCCTGGAGTAGCGGCCACGACTGCGAATACTCACCAGGTCGGCCCCACCACTTAAGTTGTCCAGAGCGTTTACAACCACATCCCCGTTATTGGCAAACGGCTGTGGAATGCGCTGCCCGAGAAACTGTGCTACCTGTACCCACAGGCGATCGCCCAGTAAATCGGTATCGGCAAAAACCAGAATATTCACTTCACCGTTTGATCTCGCAAGATGTTCGACTACCGGCGCTTCTTCTACCTCCTCTTCCGGCTCAGTCGCTGCCACATCATCATCTGCTGCATCAGTATCATCTTCTATAGCTGCATCTACATCCACTTCCTCTTCTTCCACTGGAATGGGTGGTGCGCCATTGGGAAAGGCCGATTCGATAAGGCCGGAAACACGGGCTGCAATAGTAAAACGCTGGTTTGCGGATTCGAATTCATCAAAGAGAATAGAAGGATCCGTCACATTTTCCAGTATCCCCGCGTCCATCATCATGGCGTTGGCCGAGGATTGAATCAGCGGCTCAAATCTCGTGCTCGCTCCTTCTGCAGAACTTATGGCACCTGTTGAGGACAGGTTGATTGTTTCCAAACGGCTGGTAACAATGTCATCCTGTGTCAGCCCGGCCCGTTGTATCCCGAGCATGCCCAGGTGAGCAATTGGCCGCTGGCCCTGCCCCATCGTCACGCGCAATGCAAAATCGCTGTCGGTTAACACTTTCCCACTGTCATAGGCTATGCCCCAGTTCTCCAGCAAGGTCGGCAGATCGGAACTCATGCCCGCCGGTATCATGGTTCCCTGTGGCGACCTGGACACCATTGAATCGGCGCTGGGATCCAGAAAGAGCATGGCCTTGCCACCGCGCAATATATGCTGGTCTATGGCGTAGATCATCTGCTCTGACCATTCCTGAGGATGCACGATCAGCAAAATATCAATGTCTGGATCAATCACATTGGCTGTCGCATCAATCCGTCTGACCTCATACAACTGGCGAATCGTATCCATTATCAACCACGATCCAGACGGCTGCCCGGTTGTTGGATTGAAGCCTCCATCGATATCCAGCTCGGTTAATAATCCGATAATTTGCCGGTCGGGATTTCCTACCTTGGTAACCAGTTTCATGAATTCATATTCAAGAAACACTTCCTGGTCGGGTCGAATCAACGGCAGTGTCTCGGAAACGGGCAGGCCGGGTACGATTGCAGCGCCTTCTACTTCAGAAACGACCAGCCCGAAATAAACCCTTTCGCCGCCCTGAGTAACCGGAACTGGCGTGATACCGAACTGAGTCGCCAAATCCTCTTCCTCCGAAAAAGGCTCCGGATCAACAATACGCATGGTGAGTCTGCCGTTGCTGGCGATGACAATTTCGCGCAGTAATTCCTGCACTCGTGTACCGTAACTCCTGATCTGAGGAATGTCTTCGGTGGCAGATTCGGAATAGAAAAACAGCAACTCGATGGGTTTCTCCAGGCTGGTCACTATGTTACGAGTACCATCGGACAGCGAATACAATCTGTCTTCAGTAAGATCGATGCGCAAGCTTGGCAACATGCTAATAACTGCAACTAAAAGCAGGAGGACTACTGCGATTGCTATAAGACCTGCCGTAGAAATCAGGGGTTTAACATTCATTTTTTATACTCTATCTCTCTACTATTTCTCTAGTGTGCTTTTCTGATTTCGATTACTACACCGCTGGCTAGTAACCAGGCAGAAATGAACACGGCGAAAAACAGAAAATCGCGAATGTCCAAAACACCTTTAGCGATGGAGTCGAAATGGGTCAGGAAGCCCATGGCTGAAAATGCATCCACAAAGAATTGAGGCACCCACTCTGGAAATGCATTTAGCAGAATGGGTGATCCCATGATGACGAACAGAAAACAAATACTTACTGTCAGTATAAATGCAATAACTGAATTCTTGGTACACGCTGACATACACGATCCAATTGCCAGAAAACCACCTGCCATGAACCAGCTGCCAATATAGGCAGCAAAAATGACACCGTTATCCGGATCTCCCAGATAATTCACCGTGACCCAGATCGGGAATGTCAGCATCAGGGCAATGCCAGTCAAACCCCAGGCTGCCAGAAATTTTCCGATGACCGCATCGGACAGTTTTATCGGGAGAGTCAGCAATAACTCGATGGTTCCGGTCTTACGTTCATCGGCCCACAGAGTCATGGCTATTGCTGGCACCATAAATAAATACAACCACGGGTGAAAGCTGAAGAATGGCAGTAGATCAGCTTGGCCTCGTAGGTAAAAACCTCCCAGGTCAAAGGTAAAGATCCCGTTGGATATCAGAAAAATTACGATGAAAATATAGGCCAGCGGTGTCGAAAAATAACCGATAAGTTCTCGCCTGAATACAATTCCCATATTTCCCACAATCAATCTCCTACTGCACGTTCGGTAACAGTTCGAAAAACATCTTCTAACTGCCCCCTGCTAACGTGAAACTCTGCTACAGGCCACTGCATTTCTTGCGCTAACTCAGATACTGCAGAAAATATCGGTTTGCCCTCACTGGCAAGAATCGTGAAATGCAATTTGTCGGCAGCGTCCTGCTCGACATCCATTGCGCTGGAAAATTTCGCTAGGTCGGCAGCGAGGTCATAGTCACTTTTTAATCTAACGCTAACAGCATGGTGATATCTGGACTGTGATTCGAGTTCAGCAGGAGTTCCATCGACGACGATCCTGCCTTCAGAAATAATTATGGCGCGGCTGCAAACTGCTGTTACTTCTTCGAGGATGTGGGTTGAGATAACCACAATCTTGTCTTTGGCAAGATTTTTTATCAACTCCCTTACATGGTGTTTCTGATTCGGGTCCAGTCCATCGGTGGGTTCGTCCAGAATAAGCACTTTAGGATCATGCATTATCGCCTGTGCCAGCCCTACCCTGCGTTTGAAGCCCTTGGATAGGGTATCAATGGTCTGGTGAGCAACTGATTCCAGAGCAACCTCAGCAACAACATGGTTCACCCGGAGGGTAATTTCATCTCCGCGATAACCTCTGATCTGAGCTACAAAGTTAAGAAACTCCAGCGTCGTCATATCACCATAGGAAGGGGCTCCCTCGGGAAGATAGCCAATCAGGGACTTTGCTTCCATGGGGTTTTCGCTGATATCGAAGCCGTCAATCTTGACAGTCCCGGAGGTGGGCGAGAGAAACCCGGTTATGACTTTCATGGTTGTTGACTTACCGGCACCGTTTGGACCCAAAAAGCCTAAAACTTCGCCTTCTCCCACATCGAATGTGAGATCTTCAACAGCGACAACCTGGTCAAATTTTTTCGTCAGGCGGTTAATTTCAATCATAAATACTGAATCTTCTCTAATTTTTATTCGATTACAACAAATAAGCAGAGTAATCGGCAATTGAGCCGGATCGCAAAATGTGATCGGCAAATATAGGCGCACTGGTGGGAATTTTCAAGGTGCGACACGATCAGCACTGATATTTAGGGGATTGTCTCGAGTTTCACGCCCGGATTTTGTGTTTTGGGCGTGCTCGTGAGCGTAAACCCGGCACTAACTATCTCTGAGCCTGAGATATCCCCAAAACATATCGCGTTAAATCAAAAGATTAGACTAAGATGGTGTGTGTAATGCGCCCATTTTCATTATTGGTGCCAAACGTGTAGGGCGCAAGCTTGGAACAGGGGGTTGTTTTTTCGTTCCGTTGGGCCATCCCTGGCCCATAGGAACGGAAAAACAGTAATCCCTCCCCAATCCCCGATACACGCATCAACTACCTACAAGTGCCAGGTCCAAGCCCTCCAAGACAGGCCCAAAGCCCGAGTAGCCATGAAATTCGACCTGTGTTTACTGTACATTCAGCGTTATAATCCCATGCTATTTTGAATCCAGGCAGTGGCATCCACTAATGAAAAGAGTTGTCAGCATTGTACTCATCACCCTAATCACATTAAGTTTGACCTATTGTGGCCAAAAAGGTCCTCTCAAACGACCTGATCAGGCCGCTCTTTTCCTCACTACTCGCTAAGAAATCCCCCGAGCGACCTGGTGAAATATCCCTGCTGGATAATTTCAATGGTAGCAGGTCGATCTTCAGCTTCATTGGCTTTATCAGGTGAAATCATATGGATCATTTTAATTACAGGGACAATATTCTCTACGCTGAAGAAGTGCCAGTTGCGGCCGTTGTCAGGGAGTTTGGTACGCCCTGCTTTATCTATTCCAGGGCTACGTTGGAACGGCATTTTAATGCCTATAAGCAGGCATTGAGCGGCATACCCAGCCTGATTTGCTATGCAGTGAAAGCCAATTCCAATCTCGCAGTTATTAACGTGCTTGCCCGTCTCGGAGCCGGCTTCGACATCGTATCAGGCGGGGAGCTGGAACGAGTTCTCATGGCTGGTGGGAGTCCTGACAAAATCATTTTTTCAGGATTAGGCAAGACCGTAGTTGAAATTGAGAAGGCCTTATCGGTCGGTATCCATTGTTTTAATGTGGAATCGATGGCGGAACTCGATCGTATCAACGAGATTGCAGCCAGACTTGGTAAGCAAGCACCAATCTCGCTGCGTGTTAATCCGGATGTCGATGCACAAACCCACCCCTATATTTCAACCGGGCTGAAAGAGAACAAATTTGGCATTGCCAGTGAAAGAGCAATTGAGGTTTACCAGAAAGCCGCAAACATGCCCAATTTGAAGATTATCGGTATCGACTGTCATATCGGGTCTCAGCTTACTGAACTTGCCCCGTATCTGGATACTGTAGACCGCTTGCTGGAAATGGTAGATCAACTCTCCGTAATTGGAATTCAATTGAACCACCTGGATATGGGAGGAGGGCTCGGCGTGAATTACAATCAGGAAAGCCCTCCTCAACCTAAAGATTTGGCGGCCGCTATTAGTGAAAAAATTGCAAACCGCGGGCTAAAACTGTTAATGGAGCCTGGTCGCTCCATTGCCGCAAATGCCGGAATTTTTGTAACTGCAGTAGAATACATTAAATGCACCGAGCACAAGAACTTTGCCATAATCGACGGTGCCATGAATGATTTATTGCGTCCTGCTCTTTATGGCGCCTGGCAGGAAATCATTCCGGTTCTATCAAGGGAAGGCAAATCACGTGTTTATGATGTGGCAGGTCCGGTGTGTGAGTCCGGTGATTTTCTGGGCAAGGAACGGCCCCTCTGCATCGAGCAAGGTGATTTGCTAGCCGTTCGCACTGCGGGTGCCTATGGCTTTGCCATGAGTTCGAATTACAACTCTCGCAATAGAGCCACCGAAATTATGGTTGATGGAGAGACTGTTCATCTAGTACGCAGAAGGGAAACCCTCGAAGATCAGATTAAACTTGAGACCTGTCTTCCTGAATAGACAAAAAATTCAGAATTTCAACAGTTATCACTATAATGACTTAAGGAGCCTCTGATCAAATATGCGATTTTCATTTACAAAAATGCAAGGATTAGGCAACGATTTCATGGTGCTGGATCTCGTTACGAACGAGATTAATCTGAACAGAGAGCAAATACGCCAATTAGCTGACCGCAGATATGGCGTGGGTTTTGATCAGTTATTGCAAATCAAACCCCCCAGCAAGCCCGGTGTGGATTTTGACTACCGTATCTTCAATGCCGACGGCACCGAAGTTGAGCACTGTGGCAATGGCGCACGCTGTTTTGCCCAATTCGTTGTAGAGAAGGGCTTAACGCAAAAGAATCCAATTACAGTTAAAACTGTTAATCGCGTGTTACAAATAATTCGGGAAGAAGATGGCCAGGTTACCGTGAACATGGCCGAGCCCGCTTTTTCACCGGCGGCGATCCCATTCTTTAGCGATGAACAGAAGGCGACTTACTCCAGAGTCATTCAAGTCAATGATGAAGAGCTGGAGATTGAATTCAGCGCATTGTCAGTGGGTAATCCCCACGCTGTCATCGTGGTGGAAGACGTTACGGCTGCCGATGTTTGCAATGTAGGCGTCGCTCTGGGAAAGCACCCGGATTTCCCCGAGGGGGTGAATGTTGGATTCATGCAGGTGCTCGATCGTAGCAGCATCAAATTGAGAGTCTATGAGCGCGGTGCAGAAGAAACTCTGGCCTGCGGTACCGGTGCTTGTGCTGCCGTAGTTGCTGGTTGCCTAAGAGGACTGTTAGATGATACCGTCACGGTAGAGTTGTTGGGCGGGAAACTTAACATAAGTTGGCAACAGGGTAGTTCACCGGTGTTTATGACCGGCCCTGTGAGCACTGTCTATGAGGGGACGATTCAGTTATGAGCAATGATGCTTCGACGGCAGAACAGGTTGACGCCCAGAAAATCAGTACTGAAGATGTTGTTGAGTACTTGCGTCAGCATCCTGACTTTTTTATTAGTCAGGGGGATCTGCTGGCTGACCTCTCATTACCACATGAAAGCGGAAAAGCCATCTCACTATTAGAACGACAGGTTACAATCCTGCGAGATAGGGGCATCGAAGCCAGGCAAAAACTAAATAATTTGTTGGAAAATGCCCGTAATAATGATCAGTTATTCGATACCACTCGCAATCTGGTACTGGCCTTGCTAAGAGCCAAAGATATGACTGAGATAGCAAACGTTACGCAAGACCAGTTGAGCAATCATCCCAATATTGACGCCTGCGAGATTATCTTTGTAGAAAATGACCAGTTGCACGTATCAGGCTCTATTCGTACTGAATCACACGATAAATTAAAACTGAAATTCAATGACGTTTTCAGACTCAAGCGAACTCACTGCGGCGAATTAACTGAGAAGCAACTTGGCTATCTGTTCCCGTTAAACAGTGCTTCTATTCGTTCAACGGCACTTTGCCCGGCGACCAACAATAGCGAAGTAATGGCGCTGCTCGCCTTTGGCAATCAGACCGAAGGTTATTTCAATATCAACCTGGATACCCTGTTTCTGGACTTCATCGGCAGAGTTATCGGCGCCGTGTTGAATAAAGAATTTGCGTTGTCAAACCAAAGCGCTACCTGATCAGTTCTTCATAACGTCTGCAAACCAGAGCGTCTAGGGCACCTCTGATCCTGTCATTTTAACGACAATGCCAACCTCACTAACCGGCACAATACATTCTGTAGCAGTGCGTTTTGCGTTTTCAGGTGTCCTACCAACGCCAGGGCTTGTTTCTGGCTTGCAAGCAGATCCTGACTGTACACACCGGAAAAAGCATCGGCCTGAATGGCAACTTCATGAAGATGCGGATCTGGAGAGCGACCAAATAACTTTTTAATCAACGAATCTCCCAGTGGTTTTGGCTTGACGTATTCCCTCGCTCCAATCACGTTGCTATCGTGTTGCCGATATTTGACCAGGGGCTCACTCAAGAAAACTATTTCACCAAATGCCGAGGCCACCAGCGCCACCCACCAGTCGTGCATGATGGTTTTCTCATCCATTGGTAAAGATCTTACGGCCAGCGCTTCGTTAAGCATGGCGGTACATCCGGTAACCAGGTTGCAAAGCACAAGCTGGGGAAATTTGTTTCGATGAATTACTAATCCCTGATATTCAATAAAAGACTGCGCAATTTCTTCGCCAGCCTCTGAAACCACACTCAAGTCGCTATGAATCAATATCGGAATATCACCGCGCACTTTCTCGCGCTTGAGCATTTGCTCCATTTCGACTGCAATTTTTTTCTCAATCCAAATATCATCCTGATCACAGAACATCATGTAGGCTCTTTCCAGTTCGAGCCGGTCTTTATTATCAAGCACATATTTTATGAGGCAGGTAAAACTTGCACTGGCACCCAGATTTTCACTTGGCGTGTCAAGCACATGAAAACTGGCTGGATGACGAGCTTGATAGCGGGCCAATTGCTGCATCGATGAATCGCTGGAGCCGTCATCTCTTACTACGATAATAAAGTTCTTATATGACTGACTGAGAATCGAATCAAGCTGTTGTGATAAATATTTTTCTCCGTTATAGGTGGACAGCAAGATAGCTACTTTCGGCGTCTTATCCATCGATAATTAACTCAGTGACCTGGCATCACGAATACCCGAGCTAATATTTTGCCAGTACTGTTTACGCTCACCTGAGGCAATAAATAACCAGCTTGCTTTCATGGTGAAACGCACAATATCTCTAAGCACCCAACCGAGCGGGGCATAAGCAGCGCGATAAAGATGGGTTCTGTTACGACTGGAGTAATAAGTTCGAGATGGATTATGTTGCGCCATAATGCCAGCCCTGACTAATGGACTTATGCTTCTTTCGCCAATGGCATGGTATAATACTGCCTCGTCTGTCCCCACCAAATCAAAACCTTTTGATTTCGCCCGAAAGCACCATTCCAAATCCACATTATCGATGAAATATGATTCTTTCATTCCACCAATTTCTGCAATATATTTCAAAGACAGCATTGTTCCGGAAGTGATCAGGAAATCTGCCATAAAATGCGACTTGCTGCCGGCAAAGTATCGGTCTGTTCTAAGCATAATGCGATTGAATAATTTGAATGGAGTCTGACGCATCGACTGCGGATTTATTACTCTGGGTCCCAGGGCGGCGACCCGGTTGGAACCTATTTCTTCGGCTCGCTCATAGGCCTCTATCATCCTGTCTACAAACAGATCACACAGGCCACTGTCCTGATCAAACAGGAATACATAGTCACAATCATTTGCGATTGCCCAGTCAATACCAATATTAATTGCCTTCGCCAGACCTTCATTTTTAGACAGGCGTAGCAAATTTTTGCAGCGCTCATAGACTACGATAGACTCGCACAGCTTATCGAGACCTTCTGATGCATTGTCAATGACAATGAATTCAGTTTCCTTATTTAACTGTCCCAGTAATTTCAGTAATGCGGTTATATCCGGATTATAGGTAACTACTATTGCACAGCATTTTTGGTCTGAAGAGTTGCTCAAAGCACTTGCTCTCTGTTTGATTGCTATGTGTTTTCGGGCACTTCTGCTGAAGTTCTGATTCGAGCTGGCTCATTCTCCGCTAAAACCAGAAAGTAGAGGATGGAGACTACTCCCATACCCAGTCCAACAACAACACCTGCATCCAGAATTCCGCGCCAGGGCTGGGGTAGTAACCCGGCAATGATAATAAAGCAGATAATCAAGATGGTCAGGCCGAACGATAGCAGTTTCCTTCTGTTGGTGGCGTAGATGTACCCCATACAAAACAAGGGAGCCAGAATTATGTGCAATAGTCGTGGATTCGATCTGAGATAGGTGGCCCGGACAACTACTCTCGGGGCAAAACCGAGGTGAAACCCCTTATACCCTTCGGCATAGGCCATGTAGACAACAGAAAATACCAATGCAAACCAGTGCAAAATACCCATAGGCACATTTTCCAAAGCGAACACCATTGGCGCAAGCCGATAAATAGCGATCATGAGCATTAGCAAAATACCCCCAACACCCCAGACAAATCCAAGTAATTTCAATTCCAAACACCATAACTGAGTAAAGCGCCGTATTATAGCGGCATATTGGTATATACCAAAAACGAGTGGATAGATGCCGAGGGCGGATTCAGGACCGTGATATCTGATTTTGGTCACGTCGATTCTGCCGATAAAGTGAGATATGATCAGTATCAGGCGGGATAGAGACCGTAAAAAGGCTGTTGTGTTGACATTGGGAAACACTTGGAAGGTACAGGAATCCAGAAATGAATGTGAAGGTCGGTGTGGTAATGGACCCTATCGAGTCCATAGCAGTTAAGAAAGACACCACCCTGGCGATGCTGCTGGCAGCCCAGGAAAGGGGCTGGGTACTCTATTATATGCAGCAAGCAGACTTGTACATGGACCAGGGTGTGAGCAGAGCGATTATGAAGACACTGTCTGTTAAAGATAATATGGACGATTGGTTCAGCTACGGCGACAGTGAAGACATGGCACTCACCGAGCTTGATGTAATTCTCATGCGCAAAGACCCGCCATTCGATACTAATTACATTTATTCCACCTACCTGTTAGATCAAGCCCACCAGAATGGGACGCTTGTTGTTAATAATCCCCAAAGTTTAAGGGATTGTAATGAAAAACTTTTTGCGACCCAGTTCCCCCAGTGCTGCCCGCCTTTAATGGTTAGTTCATCAGCAGATAAATTGAAGTCATTTCATGATACGCATCGGGATGTAATATTTAAGCCTCTGGATGGTATGGGAGGTACTTCCATCTTTCGAGCACGGGATGATGACCCGAATCTTAGTGTCATTATTGAGACTCTGACCTGCGATGGAGAACAGCAGATTATGGCACAAAAATTTATTCCTGAAATTGAGAAGGGCGACAAGCGTGTCCTCTTGATAGATGGTGAACCTGTGCCCTATGCCCTGGCCAGAATTCCAATGTCGGGTGAAACTAGAGGCAACCTGGCTGCAGGTGGAAGCGGAGTAGCACAGGAACTAAGTGCTCGCGACCGCTGGATTTGTGAGCAAATCGGCCCTGTTGCAAAAAGCAAGGGATTACTTTTTGTCGGTTTGGATATTATTGGCGACTATCTTACCGAAATAAACGTCACCAGCCCGACCTGTGTAAGAGAAATAGATCGTGCCCAACAAACAGATATTGCCGGCGACCTGATGGACTGTATACTGGGGCATTTAAGTAAAAATTAAAGTAGTTTGAACTCTGTGACACACGAGGACAACCCATGGCAGCTACCGACAACGACCTCTCCAGGGAACGTTTCGGCTTTACTGTGTTCCTGTCAGCTTGTTTTCACGCCATAGTTATTCTCGGTGTTGGTTTTACCTATCTGGAAGAAATCAATAGTGAATCTGCTATCGAGATCACACTTGCACAGTATCGAAGCGATATCGCGCCAGACGATGCGGATTTTCTTGCGCAGGAAAACCAGGCAGGTAGTGGAACGCTTGATGAGAAAGCCGCCCCAAGCACGCCGTTTGAATCAGATTTCAATGACGATGATATTGAAGAAGTTCAACCGATTCCCCAGATCCCAGACCGGGAGAATGATGCTGAAGTGCAGGACGCTGCTGTCGTAACCTCTGCCAGTAATGAAGAACAAACAAGGCAATTGATAGAGCAAAATGTGCCTGAACAGGACGCTACTCAATCGGTCCAATCCAGCTCAGATGAATTAAGTCTTTCTATAGCAAGTCTGCGGGCACAGCTGGATTTGCAGAGGCAGGCTTATGCAAAACGTCCAAGGAAGTATACAATTTCATCGGCCTCAACGAAGAAAAGTCAGGACGCGCTTTATTTGGACAACTGGCGAAAACGGATAGAAGCGATTGGCAATCTTAATTACCCGGATGCGGCCAGGCGACAGCAGTTGTACGGCAATTTAAGATTGCTGGTCTCCATACTGCCTGACGGGGTTGTGGAGGAAATTCGAATATTGCAATCGTCTGGCCACAGTATTCTGGATCAGGCGGCGTTGGGGATAGTGCAGCTGGCCGCGCCCTTCCAGCCGTTTCCGGATGAACTTAGAGAGACAGTCGATATTCTGGAGATAATTCGAACCTGGCGTTTCCATGAAAGAACCGGATTGACCAGCTACTAGCGAGCTCAGGCTTATGACCACTGCTGAAAATAGCAATTTCCTCGAAGATCAGTTTCTGATCGCCATGCCGCAAATGACGGACCCTTATTTTGCCAATACCGTAACCTATTTGTGGAAACACAATGAAGAAGGTGCCCTGGGGATAGTAATTAACAAGCCGCTGCAAGCCAGCATCGCGGATATATTCGACGAACTGGAAATTGTATGCCCGGATACAAATACACTGTTTCGGCAACAGAAAGTCCTGGCAGGTGGACCGGTCGAACGCGATAAAGGCTTTATTGTTCATGACTCACCTCAAGCCTGGGAGTCCTCGATTTGTATTACGCCCACACTCAGTGTTTGCACTTCCAAGTCCATACTGCAGGATATCGCTACCGGTGCAGGGCCGGATAATTATCTGGTTGCATTGGGGTGTGCCGGATGGGAGGCAGGGCAGTTAGAACAGGAAATCAGTGATAACGCCTGGTTGACAACACCGGTGGACTCCGAGCTAATTTTCTCACAGGAACATGATCAGAAAACCGCCAGAGCAGCTGCCTTGCTGGGAATAAAACTGCACCACCTCTCGCCGGAAGCAGGTCACTCCTGAAATTAGAATCTTGCTGCAAACAAACCATGGCCATTGAATCCTTCCCTGAAAATCGAAGTTTGCCACTAACTGCACTTGCCTTCGACTTTGGAACGAATCGTATCGGGGTCGCTTTTGGGCAAAGTCTTTCCGGAACTGCCTGCGCAGTGTGCGTGCTCAAGGCGAAGGATGGCGTACCTGATTGGGAGCAGATCGAAAAGCTTATTCAGGAGTGGAATCCAGATGCTTTTTTAATAGGCTTACCCTATAACATGGATGGCAGCGAGAGTGAGATGCTGGTAAGAGCACGGAAATTTGGTAATCGACTGCAAGGCCGCTTCCATAAACCCTGTTTTGGTATAGATGAGCGTTTATCATCAGTCCAAGCCAGGGATCAACTTGCAATAACAGATGGGGACACAAAAAAAGGAGCTGCCATAGATGATGTGGCAGCTCAGATTATTCTTGAAAATTGGTTCGCCGAGCTAAGAAAGAGCTAGGGCAAGCTTAGATATTTGCACGCTGCCAGCAACTAACATAATCAAAAATTTTCTGGCATCTTGGCCTTTAGCTTTGCATCCTCTCTGCTCACCATTCCTTTGGCCACAAGTTCTTTCAAGCATTGATCGAGTGTTTGCATTCCCACCGAGGCTCCAGTCTGAATAGCAGAATACATCTGCGCAACTTTATCCTCCCTGATCAGGTTACGAATAGCTGACGTACCAATCATAATTTCATGCGCCGCAATCCGTCCACCGCCAGGTTTCTTAAGCAGGGTCTGGGAGATAACTGCCTGTAGTGATTCTGAGAGCATGGAGCGAACCATGTCTTTCTCTGCCGCTGGAAATACGTCGATGACTCTGTCGATAGTCTTTGCCGCTGAAGTGGTGTGCAAAGTGCCAAACACCAGGTGGCCGGTTTCGGCAGCCGTTAATGCCAGTCGAATAGTCTCAAGGTCCCGCAACTCACCCACCAGGATGATATCAGGATCTTCCCGCAACGCCGATCGTAGCGCTTCGTTAAAGCCGTGGGTATCCCGGTGCACTTCGCGCTGGTTCACCAGGCATTTTTTACTCTGGTGAACAAATTCAATCGGGTCTTCGATGGTGAGGATATGCTCGTACCTGGTGTCATTGACGTAGTCCACCATGGCCGCCAGGGTCGTACTCTTTCCTGAACCGGTAGGGCCTGTTACCGCAACCAAACCACGGGGCACTTCTGAAATAGTTCTGAATATCTGACCCATTCCCAGCTGCTCCATGGACAGCACTTTAGATGGAATAGTTCTGATCACCGCAGCAGCACCACGGTTTTGATTAAATGCATTAACCCGGAAACGGGCCAGATTCGGCACCTCAAATGAAAAATCTGTTTCCAGAAATTCCTCAAAATCCTTACGCTGCTTGTCATTCATGATTTCATAAACCAGCGCGTGAACTTCCTTCTGATCCATTTCAGGAATATTTATACGACGAATATCCCCATCTACACGAATAAGCGGAGGCATGCCTGCCGTAACATGCAGGTCAGATGCGCCTTGTTTCACGCTAAACCCCAATAATTCTGTAATATCCATCGTTGATTCCTTTACGAATACTGTTATCTTATTTTCTGGCAGCTGCTGGGCTGGCCATTGTGGAAATCCTCACCTATAGTACCCTTCCTTTTACCAATATCCCAGTAAAGACAGAGTCTCTCAGTGGTTGAAACGTGCCTAGCATAGCAGAAAATATTGTCTTGGTTTGTGAACGAATCCGTTATTTTGAACAGCAGTATGGGCGTCCAGCAAAATCAGTAAAGCTGTTGGCTGTTAGCAAAAAACAGGATCCCGGCAAGCTAAGAGAAGCCTTTGCTGCCGGAATTACTGATTTTGGTGAAAACTACCTTCAGGAAGCTCAGGTCAAGATGAAGCAACTAAGTGATTTACAACTGGTTTGGCATTTTATTGGTCCGATACAGGCCAATAAGACACGTGGCCTGGCCGAGCACTTTCACTGGATTCACAGTGTAGACCGGTTGAAAATAGCCCATAGATTAAGTGAGCAGAGACTTCCCAATGAATCGCCGCTTAATATCTGTGTTCAGGTAAATCTTTCCCGGGAAGAATCCAAGTCCGGCACAACGCTTGAACAGGCCACTGCACTTTGCGATGTCGTCGAAACACTGCCACATCTTAAACTTCGTGGATTGATGGCCATCCCAGAGGCGCTGTCCGACAAACAGCAGCAAAGAGCAAGTTTTGCTGACCTCGCCGCAGCGTTTCATCGCCTGGCGCCCGACTATGCCTGTTTCGATACGCTATCCATAGGCATGAGCAATGACTTCGAAGCCGCAATCGCGGAGGGCTCAAGCATGGTCAGAATTGGGACTGCAATATTCGGCCCCCGCACAAATTAGTGCTGTAACCCAGTTTGCATGATAATCAGAACGCTTCGCTGTGGAAACAAATTACTCAGAGCACAATCAAATACGCTAGAATAGAGCCCCCTGGGAGCATAAGAGCAAGCCGCATTAGCAGAGACTTGTTCTTGAATCCCTGGCAAGTGTGCGATCACTGGGAGACTAATGGAAAGCAGCAATATTGGCTTTATCGGGGCTGGCAACATGGCCAGTAGCCTGATCCACGGATTACTCAAGCAAGATGTCGCCGCGGACAATTTGTGGGCATGTGATATCGACGGCGAAAAGCTGTCACAAATAACCAGCTCTACTGGAATCCGCTCAGCGTCCTCTTCTGATATTGCTCGATCGGCCGATGTCATTCTGTTAGCGGTTAAACCTCAAGTGATGAAACAAGTATGCCTGGGACTTAAAAATGGAATTAAAAGCCGCCCCTGTTTACTGATTTCAATAGCTGCCGGAATTTCGCTGGTAAATTTGCAAGCCTGGCTGGGCGCCGGTAAAAACAACGGCAGTGCCATTGTCAGATGCATGCCAAACACACCTGCCTTAGTAGGAAAAGGTGCAACTGCCCTGTTCGCAAACCAGGAGGTAACAACGGATCAAAGGAAACTGGCTGAACAGATACTCTCTGCCGTGGGCATAACTGTGTGGGTAGACAGGGAAGAGGACATTGATGCGGTGACGGCTCTGTCCGGTAGTGGTCCTGCCTATTTTTTCCTGTTGATGGAAGCGATGCAATCTGTGGCTGCAGAAATGGGACTCAGTCAGAATGTAGCCCGCAAACTAACCATTCAAACAGCATTGGGAGCTGCGAGTTTAGCACTGGCTGGCGATGAAGATACTGCCGATTTACGCAGAAGGGTAACCTCGCCCGGCGGCACCACAGAAAAGGCCATTGCTACTTTTGAATCCGGTGATTTCAGGGGTCTGGTTAAAAGTGCACTACTTGATGCACAATCTCGTTCAATCGAGCTGGCAGAGGAATTTGGAGAGAACTAAATGGAAGCAATAACTAATTCCGGAACTTTTTTGGTAAGCTCGTTAGGTACCCTCTACGTGTTTGCCGTTCTGCTGCGCTTTCTCCTGCAAATTGCTCAAGCCGATTTCTATAACCCACTCTCCCAGGCAGTGGTACGCATTACCAATCCTCTGGTGAAAATCTTTCGTACCTTCATTCCAGGTTACAAGGGAATCGACATTCCAATATTGATACTGGCGATTGTGTTAGAGGCTGCGGCTTTGTGTGTGTTAATCCTGCTCTATGGTGGCTCAATACCAGGAATTGGCACTATCATAACCCTCACTCTGGCAGGAATAGTTTTATTCATAATCAACATCTATTTTTACGCAATAATTGCATCTATAGTCATGTCATGGATCATGATGTTTTCCGGAAGCACCAACCCGCATCCTATTCTTCGCCTCATCTGGCAATTAACAGAACCGGTTATGTCGCCATTAAGAAAAATTATTCCCCCCATGGGTGGTCTTGATATCTCGCCAATTTTCCTTTTTCTGGGGCTCCAGCTAATAAGGGGATTTGTGGAAGCATCTTTTGGCATTTCTGGAGCAGTGAGGGTTTTACTCCTGGGAGTTTAGATTTTTTGCAAGGTGAGTTGATTGCTCTATCCAAGGCACCTCTGATTAATTGCATACGGTCTCTGGCCTACAGGCTGTTTCGCAATCAAGGCGCCATTTTGAAGGCATGCGTCCGCCTGTCGAAAACTGGCAACGCGGAGTGCGGAACAGCCTGTAGGCCCCGAAGGGCGTGTCCTGAAGCGCACAGTTGCGGCGTTGCACTTCTTGCCAAGGGCTACAGCCATTACCGGCGAAGCGCGTCTTGCACCTGTACGCTTCAGATCACGCAGAGAGCATATGCAATTAATCAGAGGTGCCTTAAATTGTTATGTACAGCTGAAAGCAAGTCAGAACAGTATCGTTGGTGTTTTCAACGGCCAGCTTAAGATTCGTATAACTGCAGCCCCAACCGATGGCAAGGCGAATAAACAGCTGATCAAGTTTTTATCCAGTGAGTTCAAAGTTGCTCAGCGCCAGGTGAATATCATAAAAGGTCATAACAGCCGACATAAGAAAGTATGTATCGAAGATCCAGATTATTTGCCAGAATTTATGGCATCGCTACCAAATCAACCGGGATAAGCTGACAACTCCGATTACAAAATGACTGACTCCAACTCTTCAGATTCTGTTGGCCTGGTAACACCACAGGTACTGCACTTCGACGAACCACTTACGCTGCGAAGCGGTAAAGTGCTGCCTGCTTACGACCTAATTGTGGAAACCTACGGTGAGTTAAATGCCGATAAAAGCAATGCCGTCCTGATCTGTCATGCGCTAAGTGGAGATCATCACGCCGCCGGATATCATACTACCGAAGACCAGAAACCAGGGTGGTGGGATCAATGCATAGGACCAGGCAAGGCCATAGATACAAACCTGTTTCATGTTGTGAGCCTGAATAATTTAGGCGGTTGCGCAGGAAGTACCGGCCCGGCTTCGATCAATCCGGAAACTGAAAAGTATTACGGCCCTGATTTTCCAGTAGTAACCGTAAGGGACTGGGTTAAAAGCCAGGTGGCCCTTTCAGATCGTTTGGGAATCGACAGATGGCTAGCGGTTGTTGGCGGTAGCCTCGGTGGAATGCAGGTGTTGCGCTGGGCTATCAGCTATCCCGAGCGGTTACACCATGCTATCGCCATTGCCGCAGCACCAAAATTGTCTGCCCAGAATATTGCGTTCAACGAAGTTGCCCGACATTCAATTACTAGCGATCCCAATTTCTACGAAGGCCACTATCTGGAAAAGGGAACCTATCCGAAACAGGGTTTGATGTTGGCGAGAATGGTAGGACATATAACCTACCTCTCTGACAGCGCCATGCGAGCAAAGTTTGGCAAGACAGTTGCAGATTTCGAGGGCCAGGGAAACAACTTTGGCAGAGATCTGCGTTCCGGAAAATTAAGCTTCGGATTCAATGTGGATTTTCAAGTCGAGAGTTATCTGCACTACCAGGGTGAACGCTTTTCCGAGAACTTTGATGCCAATACTTATTTGTTGATGACCAAGGCACTGGATTACTTCGATCCTTCAGTTGACTACCAGGGCGACCTGTCCAGGGCCTTTGCAAAAAGCGACTGCAAATTTCTTCTTTTATCATTCAGCACTGACTGGCGCTTCCCACCAGAGAGAAGCAGGGAAATTGTAAACAGCTTACTTAAAGCAGAGAAAGATGTGAGCTATTTGGAAATCGAAGCAGATCAAGGACATGATGCGTTCCTTCTGCCAATTCCGCGATACATAGATGCTTTCTCTATTTACTTGAATCGCGCACACAAAGAGATCATAGCTAATGCGTCCTGATCTGGAAATAATTCAGAACTGGATAGAACCGGGCAGCCGCGTGTTGGACCTAGGGTGCGGCGATGGCAGCTTATTGGATTTCTTGAAGACGAGTAGAAGCATCCGCGATGTGGGGCTGGAAATCGATCCATTAAATATTTCACGATGCCTCGAATTTGGTGTCAACGTCATAGAACAAAACCTGGATAACGGACTCGCCAATTTTCAATCCAATAGCTTCGATACAGTCCTGTTAACTCAAACCCTGCAGGCATTAAGTAATCCGGATTTACTGATAGAAGAAATGCTTCGTGTCGGCAAAAACGGCATCGTGACTTTTCCAAATTTTGGCAACTGGAAAAGCAGATTTTACCTTTCTACAAAAGGTCGTATGCCCGTTTCGAAATTCATGCCGTATGAATGGTATGACACACCAAATATTCATTTTTGTACGGTAAAAGACTTCGATGCACTTTGTGTTGGGAAAAACATCAAGGTCTTAACCCGTACAGTAGTGGATTCCCAACATCAGGGAAACTGGTACATGAAAGCCTGGCCAAATTTCCTTGGTGAAATAGCCATCTATCACATCACCAGAACCTGAACAGTAACTACTATGGAGCGTATCGTTTTAGCGAGTGGTAATAATGGCAAACTGATTGAACTAGGCACTATGCTGGCAAAAAAAAATGTAGAGCTGGTGCCACAATCAAAATATCAGGTAAGCGAAGTGGAGGAAAGCGGATTAAGCTTCGTTGAAAATGCACTCATTAAAGCACGACATGCCAGCATCGAGACCAGTCTGTCAGCCATCGCGGACGACTCTGGCATCGAAGTGGACTACCTCAATGGAGAGCCAGGCATTTATTCAGCACGATATGCCGGTGACTCCGGGCCGGGAGCCGATCTGGCAAACAATGAGAAATTACTGGCTGAACTCGACGATGTACCTGATGAAAAGCGTACCGCGCGCTTTCAGTGCGTCATTGTCTATATGCGGCATGCGAAAGATCCGATGCCGCTGATATGTCAGGGCACATGGGAAGGTAGTATCCTGCGGCAAGAAAAAGGGAGTAATGGCTTTGGTTATGACCCGTTGTTTTTTGTCCCAACCCATGATTGTGCTTCTGCCGAACTGGCACCCGAGATAAAAAACTCCCTGAGCCATCGAGGTCAGGCCTTAAGAAAACTATTGCAATGTTGGAACTCCCCCCACTAAGTCTCTACATACACATTCCATGGTGTGTAAGAAAATGCCCCTACTGTGATTTTAATTCCCATGAGTCGCCCGGCGCGATTCCTGAACTGGACTATGTGGCTGCATTGCTCAAGGATTTTCATCAAGAATTACCGCAAATACAAAATCGGACATTGCATTCTGTCTTCATAGGTGGCGGCACACCGAGCCTGTTATCTGGCAAATCTATTGCTGCACTATTAGACGGTATTGAGAAGTCGGTCGGTTTTTCAGACCACATTGAAATTACTCTGGAAGCAAATCCGGGAACCGCCGAAGCAAAAAAATTTGCTGAATTTCATAGTGCCGGCATCAACCGATTGTCGCTGGGCATCCAGAGTTTTGATGATCGGCATTTGCTGGCGTTAGGAAGAATACACAATGCTGTGGAAGCCCGGCTGGCAATAGATTTTGCCAGAGCAGCCGGTTTTGATAATTTGAATCTGGATATCATGTACGGCCTGCCCCGACAAAGCCCTGATCAGGCTGTTGACGACCTGCAGACGGCTTGTGAGCTCGAGCCATCTCATCTGTCTTGGTATCAACTAACACTAGAGCCAAATACTTTGTTCTTTCGAAGGCCTCCAGCCTTGCCAGCAGAGGACTCCCTGGAGCAGATTCGAATACACGGCATGGCTGCCCTAGCGAACAAGAATTTCCAACAATATGAGGTATCGGCTTTTTCCAGACCATCCAGGCTATCTGCCCATAACGTAAATTACTGGCAGTTCGGTGATTACCTGGGTATCGGCGCCGGGGCCCACGGAAAACAAACCGATCCGGGAAATGGTCAGATTCGACGAACGAGGAAAATCAGACAGCCCGCTCATTATCTTCAAAGTGATGTCAGTTATATGGCAGAAGCAGTGGCGGTTGATCCAGATCAAAGGCCGCTTGAATTTCTAATGAATACTTTGCGGCTGAAGCGAGGATTTACCACACAACTCTTCGAATCCCGAACCGGGCTCCCTTTTAGCACTATTGAAAAAAAGGTAGAATACCTGATCTCGAAAAACTTTTTAGTCAAGAACGGTGACAATATTGTCGCTTCAGACCGCGGTTATTTACTGCTAAATAGCCTGCTAGAGGAGTTCCTCTAAGTGGAAGCCTTGCATCAGAAGCACTGTGAAACCTGCCAGTTGGGAGCGCCTGTTGTTACCGAAGAAGAAGCCAACAAATTAATTCTTGCCATTCCAGCCTGGAAGAAAGAATTTCACGATGGTGTTGAAAAGCTCACGCGCGAATTTCACTTTGTAGAATTTAGGGATGCATTCAGATTCAGCTATAAAATTGCCGCCTTGGCAGAGCGAGAAAACCAACACCCTACTATTACAACTGCGTGGGGCAAGGTTACCGTTTACTGGTGAACCAGCAAAATCAATGGTCTTCACATTAATGATTTCATTATGGCGGCAAAAACCGACATGATTGTAAAACTTTCAGCCACCGCCTGATCTGAGCAGCGCTCAATAAGCGATCAATTTTTATGCCAAACAGTTATCCCAATTTACTTCAGCAACTCAATAACGTTGTAAGCCTGCCCAGCGTTAGCTCAGCGAATTTCGACATCGATATGAGTAACGAGATTGTTATCAATTATCTAGCCACACAATTTGAGGAATTAGGCTTTTCATGTGAGGTTGTTCCCAGCCCGTCGATTAGTGGCAAAGAGAAATTTAATTTGATAGCCACGCTGGGAAAGGGACCAGGGGGATTAGTTTTGGCGGGCCACACGGATACGGTACCAATAGATGATGCATTATGGTCGGTTAATCCTTTTTCTATTACCGAAAAAGACAATCGTCTCTACGGCCTCGGCAGCACAGACATGAAAGGATTTTTCCCAATCATTATGGAGGCGGCTAAAACTTTGAAGGATGAACGGCTTAGTGAGCCTCTTATCGTATTGGCTACAGCCGACGAGGAAACCTCCATGCTAGGCGCGCAAACACTGGCCAGGTTGGGTAAACCAAAAGCCCGGTCAGCAGTAATAGGGGAGCCTACTGGTTTACGGCCGGCGCGCACTCACAAAGGCATGATGATGGAATCACTTCAACTACGCGGTCAGAGTGGTCATTCATCGGACCCGGCTCTTGGAAATAGCGCGCTTGATGCCATGCACCTGGTGCTATCGGAACTCATTGAATTTCGCCAGGAACTAAAAGTCCGATACCAGAATGAGTTATTTGAAATTCCCTATCCCACGCTCAACCTCGGTTGTATTCATGGCGGTGACAATCCAAATAGGATTTGTGGCCATTGCGAGCTGGCGTTTGATATCAGGCTCATGCCAGGAATGCATATTGATGAAGTCAGGGCGGAAATAAAATCCCGGGTATTGCGCATAACAGAGCCTTTAGGGATTGAGTTTAATCTAACACCACTGTTTACGGGAATTCCTGCCTTTTTTGCAGATGAAAACAGTGCCTTATTAAAGTCTGCAGAATCCCTAACGGGTCATAAAAGCATAAGTGTTGCATTTGGCACCGAGGCGCCCTACCTGCAGAGCCTGGGGATTGACACCATAATCCTTGGCCCAGGAAACATTGATCAGGCTCACCAACCAGATGAATATATGTCACTGGAAATGGTCCAGCCGTGTATTGAAATACTCCAAAAGCTGATAATTCGACATTGCATTAGCGGAGCCGCCTAATAAAATGACCGAATCGACATTCTCTTTCATTGACTGGTTTAGGTCTTCAACTTCCTATATCAATTTGCACCGCGACAAAATATTTGTTGTACTGCTGGGCGGTGATGCCCTGGCTAATGAAAATTTCCCCAATATAGTACACGACCTTAGCCTGCTACATAGCCTTGGAGTCAAGCTGGTTTTGGTTCATGGTGCAAGACCGCAAATTACCGATGCGCTAGAGAAAGTCGGCAAGACATCTGAATATCACAACAACTTACGCGTCACCGAAGCGAGTTGTATGGAGGTGGTTAAACAGACCGTTGGTAGCCTCGGCACAGATGTTGAAGCACTTTTTTCCATGGGATTAGCCGGCTCACCCATGCACGGTTCCGATATCAGAATTTGTAGAGGAAATTTCGTCACCGCCATGCCTGTTGGCGTTCATAACGGCATTGATTTTCAGTACACCGGAGCAATACGGAAAATTGACGCAAATGCCATAGAACAGCAACTTGAACAAAACAATGTCGTCCTGCTGTCAAACCTGGGTTTTTCTTTTACCGGAGAAGTATTCAATCTTTCTGTGGAAGAAGTAGCGACGGAAACTGCAATTGCATTAAAAGCAGATAAATTGATTCTTTTCATCCCTGACGATGGAATTACCAACAGTGATGGAGATTTGATTCCCTCCTTGACTGAACAAGATGCAGAGTATTTCCTGAATAGTTACTCCGAGTCATCTGGGCCAGAGAAATTGATTATATCCAGTGCACTATCTGCAGCACTGAAGGCTTATCAAAAAAATGTTCACCGATCACACCTGATCAGCTTCAAACAAAATGGCGCACTTCTGCAGGAGCTCTTTACCCGGGAAGGAAATGGTACGCTGTTAAGCAGCGATAATTTTGAAAAACTGAGGCAGGCATCAGTAAATGACGTGGCTGGAATAGTGAATCTGATCAAACCACTTGAACAGGCAGGTACCTTGGTGGAGCGCTCCAGAGAGCTGTTAGAGACTGAAATCGAAAATTTTAAGGTTGTAGAGTTTGAGGGATTGATAATTGCCTGTGCTGCCCTGTATCCGATGGAGAACAAATCTGGTGAAGTTGCCTGTATAGCAAGTCATCCGGCTTATCAAAATAATGGCTACGGCGTCCGCCTTCTGGCCAGTCTGGAGTCAGAGGCTAGAAATGCTGGCCTGGAAAAATTATTTGTTCTGACAACCACGGCTGCACATTGGTTCCTGGAGAAGGGCTTTAAGGAAAGCAAGATAGCCGATTTGCCCGAGCAAAAACAACTGCTTTACAATTTTCAAAGAAATTCAAAAGTGTTCGTGAAAATTCTCTAGCCCGCTAACTCGACGGTCAACAAACCATGCACCGATCAACGTAAATAATGATCGCTATTCTTATAGACAAGAAAATCGGCGAATAGCAGTAACGCGAGCACTATAATCGATATAATCAATCCTGAACGCCCTTCCCCCAGGAGCCCAAAAGGAAGAACCTGAAAACCCTCTTCTGTGCCAATAATGCCTATGGACATATCCAGCTGTACCGCCACTGCCATTAAAAATAACAGACCACCAATATACATCCATCGTACATAGGCAGGTTTGAATGCCCAAAGATCAATCGCTATCCCTATCAGTGTCACAAAGCTGGCGATACCCATCGCGGCAGATACGATTTCCGCTACCTGCAGGATCGAGAATTGCGGATCGAAGACAACACCATAAAGCAACCAGAAACACACATGCATTACCAACCAGAAATGAATATGGATCCAGGTTGCCAGAAACACTTCGGTTACCGTTACGGGCAATTGGGTATAAAGCCGTAGCCGCTTCTGTTCGCTACTCCAGACACCACTGATCAATAGTAAAAACAAATATACGTTTAATGAACCAGCCATGAAACTCTTAACGGAGCTTTCTCTAAGCCCCAAAAAAATAAAAAACAGAATATTTCCAACAAGAGCCAAAATCAGAAAAAGCTTATTCGCATCGAATTCGGTTATTAGCAATTTTCTAAACATCGCCATTCTCCATTGCCGAGTTTTTCAATATTTGCACAGCAATTTTTTCGATCGAGAGCCGACTTGATTCGATGTCAGCCACCCCTTTATTATTTAGATACTGGATGCTTGCATTGGCGTTATCTGAAATCAGATCGTATTGGTGATGCTCTGATCGCTTTTCCATAACATGGGGAATCTGTCCCAGATCGTTTTCGCATCGGAAGCTAAGCCGGCGCCAATTTTCAGACAGGTCTTCCTTTACCTCGTTACGAATTATCTGGCCACCGCTCACGAAGACCAGCCGGTCAGCCAGTTGCTCAATTTCAGAAATATGGTGGGTCGCATAGAGCATTGAAACTTGTTCCGAGCCCACCTGCTCGAACAACAGATCCATAAAGGCTTCGCGTGATACCGGATCGAGTCCCGTGCTCGGTTCATCCAGCAGCAGAAGATGAGGACTGTGGGCAAGGGCAATGACAATGGCCAGCTTGGTCCGCTGACCGGTAGAGTAGTTTTTCGCAGATTGCTTAAGGTCCAGATTCAACCGGTTAGCTAGATCTGTCGCGCGCTGTTTCGACCAATTTGGATAAAATCGGCTAAACGCTGCCAGATTCCTGGCTCCGCTCCAATGGTTGAATAGTGGCGTGAAATCCCCTATGTAACCAATCTGCTGCCGCCAGACGCCACTGACAGCGCTGGCTTCTAACCCATTGACCCGTACCGTTCCCTGGTTACGCCGCAGGGTTCCGATCAAACTACGAAAAAGCGTGGTCTTGCCGGCACCATTAGCACCGACAAGACCCATGGCGCAGCCATTTTCCAGGGAAAGATTTACCGGGCCTAATGAAAAATGTCGAAAGTTTTTCACCAGCCCATTAACTTCAAGCATTGTCATCGTAGTCTCCCGATTGCAGAGTCCTGTTAAAGATCTGCCTGACTTCCTGATCATTCAGGCCATCACGCCGGGCCGTCCCGATCAGGTTTACCAGCTGTTGTGAAAATCTCTGTTGTGCTAGGACGGACTTATCGTTCTGCCCCAGCGGTGCGACAAAATAGCCCTTACCGCGCCGCGAATAGATGATCTCTTCGTTAAGCAGGTGCTCATAGGCTCGCTGCACCGTAATCACACTAACCCTGAGGTTCTTTGCCAGTGTCCGAATCGACGGTAGCGCGTAGTCCGGCTCCAGAGTGCCATTCAAGATTCTGGCTCTAATCTGGCCAATGATCTGTTCCTGAAGCGTTTCCGCTGATTGTTCTGAAATATGTAGTAACATAAGCTCTATCTCTACTGTATATATACAATATATACAGTAAACAAAAACTGCAAGCTCTTTTTTGACTAATTGGTAAGCGACTGAAAATACGGGGATTATTTAAAGTGTTTGTGAAAATTCTCTAAAGCCACTGTTAATAGATCAGTGCTGTGTCTGATCTGGGGGGATAACTAAACCATTTCACCTCGTTTGAGTACACATATGCTGTAGTCGTAGGGATTGGACTCATCCGCGCGAAATTCCTCTCTTTCCACCTCCTTCCATTTGGTCACATCAAAATCAGTGAAGTAGGTATCGCCTTCCACCTCCGCATGTACACAGGTTAGATGAATAGTGTCGGCGAGTGGTAGTGCCGCCTGATAGAGCGCAGCCCCACCAATGACGAAGGCTTCGTCGATACCATCTATCAGGGAAATGCTTTCCGCCAGTCTAATAGCTGCTTCCAGCGAGGTGACGACTTTCGCTCCCTCTGCCATATAGTCTGTGTTGTGAGTAACTACGATATTGGTTCTGCCCGGCAGCGGTCTGCCAATTGATTCCCAGGTTTTCCTGCCCATTATGATGCTTTTACCCATGGTGGTGCGTTTGAAGTATTTCAGATCCTCAGACAGGTGCCAGGGCAGATTATTATTGATACCGATGACTCCGTTTTCGGCCATCGCACAAATTAGTGATAAGTTCATCGCGGAAGTCTCAGGCAAGATTGAATCTCAAACCGAAAAGGGGTAGTTGATTGGCTCATGATGCTCGTAATCGACAACATCAAAATCACTCAGAGTTACCCAGGTTTCGATGTCTTCCAGAGACTTGATATCCGGATTGATATGCAATTGGGGAGGATCATAAGGATCCCGCTTGAGCTGTACACTGCGCATTAGATCCAGCTGATCTTCATAAATATGGGCATTGACAATCTTGTGATACGCAATCCCGGCATCCTTTCCGGTAATCTGGGCAACCAGGGCAAGCAGCGTGAAAGCTTGTATCTGATTGAAATTGAGACCAAGTGGCACATCGCAGGAGCGTTGATAACTGGTGAGATAAAGCGTGTCCCCCAGCAGAGAGAAAGTGTGGGTATGCATGCACGGGCGTAAACAACCTAATTCAAATTCACCGGGATTATAAAAGGTCAGTATTTCACCCCGGTCGTCTATTCCCTGAGCCAGGTTAGCAACAATTTTTTTGAGTTGATCAAGTGTTTCACCATTGGGCTTGCGCCAGCTACGGCCCTGCACTCCGTAAACCCTGCCCATGTCATCCTCACCCTTACGGACCGGGTTATTTAGCCAGGCCTCGTTTACATTGGCATTGGCATCCCAGGTTTTGGTTCCCAGTTCCCGAAAATCAGCCGCACTATTGTAACCCCGCAGATAGCCAAGCAATTCAGCAATCGCCGCCTTCCAGAAACTCTTCCTGGTGGTAATAATTGGAAATTGATTGCCAGCGACGTCGTAGGAAAGATCGGCGTTAATCACCGTGAGGCATTTTTTGCCGGTTCGCTGATTTTCGACCCACACGCCCTGATCGATAATTTGCTGACATAGACTCAAATATTGCTGCATTGCTGAACTGGCTCAAGGATTCATTATGACTTTGCGCTCACTGTTTGCTAGGACCAGCAAATAGATTCCGACCACAACCATTGGTATGGATAACAATTGTCCCATCGTCAACCAATCAAAAGCAATAAAGCCAATACCGAAATCGGGCTCACGAAAGAACTCAATGAATATGCGAAATACGCCATAGCCAAGGGCAAAGGCACCGGACACAGCAAATCGTGGTCGGGGGCTGGAGGAGTACCACCATATAATGGCAAAGAGCACGACTCCCTCCAACGCAAATTCATATAATTGCGATGCATGTCGGGCCTGCTGATCCACGTGCGGGAATACCATCCCCCATGCGACATCGGTGGGCCTGCCCCAAAGCTCACCACCAATAAAATTACCCAGCCGACCCGCGCCCAACCCAAAGGGTACCAGTGGAGCCACAAAATCAATTACGTCGAAATAAGCTTTCCCGATATGCCGGGAATAGAGATAGAAAGCCGTCATGACTCCCAGGAAACCACCATGAAACGACATGCCTCCTTCCCAAACTCGAAATAACCACACTGGGTCATCCAGAAATCGATCGAAATTATAAAAAAATACCGAACCCATGCGCCCACCAATGACCGCACCAAGTGCACCGTAAAAAACCAGATCTGAAATTTGCTCGGCAGTCCATGATCCAGGCTCTTGTTTCATCCGGTGTAGAGCCAACAGCCAGGCACCACCGAATGCGACAATATACATAATCCCGTACCAATGAATGCTCAGCGGGCCGATAGAAAGGGCTACAGGATCGATTTGAGGATAAGTAAACATAAACGTTAGAGGCTTGCTCCGATTCCAACCACTTCTCAACATCTGCCAGTTCCCTACCGGAATGCGGCGCAGCAACCGTTGAGCAGGGATAATGGATCTGGATAGTCAGTCATGATACCACTGCTGTCAAGCCGCAATTAATTTGGATCAGAAACTAATACGGGATAAAATCGGGTCGATGTGTCTAATCGTAATCGCCCACCAGGCAAGCATTAAATATCCATTCGTTTTAGCAGCCAACCGAGACGAGTTCTTTTCCCGTCCTTCAGCGGAAGCAAACTTCTGGACGAATGAATCAGTTGCTGGAGCTGTAATTCTCGGAGGCCGGGACTTGGTCCAGGGTGGAACCTGGCTCGGAGTTACCCGAGACGGGCGATTTGCCGCAGTAACTAACATTCGAAATCCATCTGCACCACAAACCATGCCCAGATCCCGGGGAGAGCTTACCCGGGGTTTCCTCGAAGGGAGCCATTCACCCGGGGAGTATCTGCATACTCTAAGTTCTTCAGTCGAGGAATTTGCGGGTTTTAACTTATTACTTGGTGATGCCAGGCAAGTTTTTTATATGAATAATATCGAGGGCATGGTCAGGCAACTTGAACCAGGGATTTATGGCTTGTCAAATGGCCTGCTGGATTCGGCCTGGCCAAAAGTGCAACGCGCCAAGGATGATATGGAAAATGCACTGGCGGTTGGCGCTGAACTGCAAACGGACGCACTGCTGGACTTGATGAATAATCGAGACCGCGCCGAAGATGGAAAACTGCCAGACACCGGAGTTCCTCTTGAACTTGAACGAGCCTTGTCCTCCGTTTTCATTCACAATCCTGAGCGCAAATACGGCACACGTTGCTCAACTGCGATTATTTATAACGCCAAGAACAACATCCGGTTTAGTGAGCAAAACTATGATGAGGAAGGGCAGGAAACTGGCAGGCATTTTTTTGAATTGAATTAGTCTAGGGGCTAATTAGCCCGTGAAGAGCGCAATAGTCTATCAACTCCTGCATTATAAAGCGCTAAATCTACTGCACTGCGAATCATCTGTGCATCGTCCATATTCATGACTTGATCCAGCAAGTCCTGGGCGGCCTTAAGAGTCACACTGCGAATTACCGATTTTACTTTTAATAAGGCCGCCGCATTCATGGACAACACATCAAAACCCATAGCCACAAGCAAGACTGCAGCACCCGGATCTCCCGCCATCTCGCCACAGATACTAACAGGTTTGGACTCCAGCTGAGCCTGACTTACCACCTGCTGCAAGGCGATAAGTACTGCCGGATGAAAGGCCGAATACAGGCTAGCCACGCGGGGATTGTTACGATCAACGGCGAGCAGATACTGGGTTAAATCGTTGCTTCCCACAGAAATAAAATCAACCAATTTGGCCAGGGCCCGCGTTTGGTACACGGCGGCTGGCAATTCAATCATTACGCCAATAGGTGGGAACTTTACTTCAAGCCCTTCTTGCAAAAGTTCCCGGAACGCTTTTTTAATAACCTGCATTGCTGAATTGACTTCATTGATATTGCTTATCATTGGCAACATAATCTGCAAATTTTCCAGGCCCAGGCTTGCCCGTAACATGGCACGAATCTGGGCTGTGAAAATTTCTGGATGATCCAGGGTAACTCTGATGCCGCGCCAACCCAAAAATGGATTGGCTTCATCTATCGGAAAATAAGGTAGGGATTTGTCCCCTCCCACATCCAGCGTACGCATCGTAACGAGCTTGGGAGCGAAGGCTTCGAGCTGCTCTCGATATATTTGAGCCTGCTCTTGCTCGCTAGGGAAACGCTCACTTAGCAGGAATGGTACTTCCGTCCTGAATAAACCGATTCCCTCCGCACCCTGGTCCAGAGACTGCATCACATCAGACATGAGCCCCGTATTCACCCATAGGTGAACCCGGTGCTTATCCGCCGTCTCACAAGGCAGGTCCTTAAGGCCCGACAAGCCCTTTATTAACTGCTCCTGCTCTTTTATAGTTTCCAGATATCGGTTGAGTAACTGTTTGGAAGGGTTGCTTATAACCTGCCCATTGTAACCGTCAAGAATGACTTCCTTGCCATCCAGTTGATTGATGGGTAAGTCAACCGCTCCCATTACAGTTGGAATTCCCATAGTACGTGCCAAAATTGCTACGTGTGAGTTACCTGACCCCTTTACTGAAATCAGGCCCTTCAGTTTTCGTTTAGGGACCTCGGCCAACATCGCAGGTGTCAGCTCTTCACTAACGAGTATCGTATTATTACTGTATCTGGTAGTAATAGCCTCCTTGTTTTGAAGATAAAAAAGTATACGGCTACAGAGATCCTTAATATCAACGGCACTCTCACTCAAATAGGGGTCGTCTATCATCTCAAAATTGTGAACGTGCTCGTTAGCCACATAGGCTAATGCACCCTGGGCCCAGCTTCCCAATTTTATTCTCTCAACAACCTCATGACCCAAAGCTTTGTCATCCAGCATCCTCACATACACGTCGAATAGCTGACGCTCCTCCTCCTGCACCCGCCCAGCCAACTTTTCGTGCAGAGCACACATGTCATCACGAACCGAATTTATTGCCGTATTAAAAAGCTTTATTTCCTTCTCGATGTTCTTCGCTGATCGATCGGGAATCATGCTGAGGTCGGCCGGAGGAAAGACTACTAACGTTTTGCCAATTCCTACACCAGATGATCCTGACACGCCGCTGAAAGTTGTATCGAATGTCTTATGTCCTGATGGGCTTAACCCTTCGACTGCTCCGGTAGCCTCGGC
>Ga0187827_10000535_pt1 | contig 59434 bp, 67 predicted proteins | sample ETNtaG_39_FD_167969 | JGI IMG/M metagenome (GOLD analysis project Ga0187827, IMG submission 167969) | Marine microbial and viral communities from oxygen minimum zone, Eastern Pacific Ocean - ETNP2014_SV_150_PacBio MetaG (Illumina Assembly) | ecosystem: Environmental > Aquatic > Marine > Hypoxic...
ATTTCTCCATCTCCTTTTTGTTCAATACACTGAAAGTCATTCCAGATTCATCGGCAATTATTTTTGCTTTTTCAGCAATTTGTGTAGGTGTAGCGTCACTGCTTGGCATATTTGATAGATTTCTTGCCAGATTCACACCATTATCCATTATTTGGGCAATCGAAATAGAACTCTTGACAGCGCCTACTGATTTAGGTGTATCAACAAAGAACAATAATTTGTTAATTTTCTTTATATTTTGATCTTCTGTTTTGTACAGATTGAATTGATATAACGCCAGTTCACAACCAACAACAGTATTTTCTACGATTTGCTCAACAAGGATCTTCGCGTTATCACCCAATATGCTAAAAGTACAACTTGTTATACCTAATTCCTGAATTGAGTTAATTGCACTACTAGAAGCCATTCTAATACTTTCTGGACTGAAATCTTTACGTTTACCTAGACCAACCAATAAAATTCGTTTGATGCCTATCTTTCCATAAGTGGTAATTAGGCAAGTCTTTTTCAACTTTGGGTTAAACTCTGAAGTTTTGAGTTTTTGTGAAATCTCTTTACCTAAAGCTTTGTCAATAATTCCATTTACACCTTGATACTTTTCTTCTTCAAATATGCCAAGAACAAGAATTTCATAGTTCTTCTCAAGAATTTTTCCAGTATCTACATTTATCTCCAATATCAACAACCTACTTCTTAATTAGTTCAAAGAGTATATGAAATATTAAAAGGCTCTGCTGATAAAAAATAGAACTGCGGAAAAACCAATCCCAATTGCCCAAGCTTTCATATTCCATGATATTATTTTCTGCCCATCAAGAACACCAAACGGTATTAAATTAAAAATAGCTAATATTGCATTCACATAAGCACCCCAACCTAAAATCATAGAAATAATTGATCCTGAAGTTAAAAATGATGCTAATAATAGTCCATAACCAAGTATGATGTTTGTCAAAGGCCCAGCAAAAGCAGTTCTTCCTATGGTTGAAAGTGTGGCTCTCCCAATTATCATCACTGTCCCAGGAGCAATTATTTTAAAAGGTAAAAATATACTAGCAATTGTGAGAACTGAACCGAATGGAATTAATTTGAATTCTGACCATAACCCATATTTTTGGGCTGTGAACTTATGGGCAAGTTCATGAAGAAGAAAAGAGGATGCAAAAATAAAAGCAAGAGATAATGTCACCCAATTATCAGGAATAAAAACCCCGGTCAAACTTAAAGCCACCATCATTACAAGAAAAGTGCCTATTACCAGATGTTTAAGCTCTTGTCTAGAGAACCAGAATATATTTTCTGAAACACGAGAACCACGATTATAACTCGATGAATAAGACCGCTTTTGGGAGGAAGCAGTTGGAATTTCTGTTGGAGGATGCGCCATCCAAATGTTCCCACATTCATGATTTTCCGGGAGATGATGGTCTGCACAGAAACTTTTCTTACAGTACGCGCAAGTAAAAGGGAATGGATCATCCTTTCCACATTTTTCACAACTCAATAAATCTCACTTTTTATATTCCATCAGCTCAGATATTGACAAACTCTATAAATCTTAATAATCTAATCTGAAGAAGATTCATACTCTTTTGCAGTAATATCCTTAATATTTTTTGCCAACTTCTCTCCTACCCCTTCAACCTGTTTCAACTCATCCTCGTTGGCACTAAATATACTTGAAATTGTTTTGAGCTCACTCAGAAGTCTCTCCGCTAAAACAGTGTTAACACCCGGTAACCCAGATACCACATACTTTTGCGTATCAGAAATTGATCTAACATTCTTTCTGTTTCTAATCATAACCTCCTTCTTCTTCTCAATCTGCTCCCTTTGAGCAATATGAAAAATTATCTGGCTGGTTTCCTCAAGCCCATTAGACATAAAGATCGATATATTAAAGTCGGATACAACACTAGCAAGTGCACCAAAAAGTGAAGCAGTACCTATTCCAGTAGCCCGTTTCCGTTCGCCTTCCAATATCAATACAGGTCGAGTATATGTTTCGCGCATAGCAACAAGCTGCTTAAAGAGACGCCCATCAATAACAGATTTCACAAAATCTTCTCCTGTCTTCCTCTCTATTACAACATCTTTAGATGCAATAAAGTCCCCCACAATTAAAGTCTGCACATCGACTCTACAACCCCTTTTCTTTAATTCATCAACAAGCAGGAGAGATTCGCGTGCATCAACATATACTAAAGGCAAGTCCTTACTATTTTTTACATATTTGTCCATAGGGCCTTTAGAGTCTTGCTTCGATTTTTGCATCTTTGCCACTATCTGTCTCCCACTCTTCATCTTTCGTCTACCAGCCCAATAATATATTTCATCTCTTGTCCCCTGAGCAATTAAAACTACAACTCGACCAGGGGCTTCTCGCCCTGTTCGTCCTCTTCTTTGGATAAACCTAACTGCACTTGGAACGTTATCATAAAAAACCACCAAACTACATTCAGATATATCGAGCCCTTCTTCACCTACCTGAGTTGCTACAAGTATATCGAACAAGCCGGCATTCATATCCTCAATAGTTTTCACTTGCTCATTCTGACGCTGTCCTTTCCCACTTTTTCCTATCAGAAACCTAACTCTAAACTTATTTGAAGCAAGATTCGCATAAATACTGTCAACCGAGTCCCTATATCCAGTGAAAACTATTGCTTTCTCACCTTTACCTATAGATTTCAACAAGATTTTCAACTCATCAATCTTCGGATGTTCAACACCTAACAAAGATGCACCTCTTGCAGATTCATAAGCTGACTTCACTTGCGGATCTTCGAGTAATTGACGCAGACCAACACCACTGTAACGTTTGGAAAGTCGATCAAAGAATTTTAGGAAAGACTGGATACTTTGAGTTTCTAGAAGATTGATTGCATGACTTAACCGAATGGAAGATATAAGATCAGATTTAGCTTGGGAATCACCTAGCTTCTCAACTTCAGTCCTTAAATCAAGAAGATTCTTCATACTAATATTGTTCTTATTTTTTATTCTGACATTTCCAGATGCTTCAAGCCGTTTCAATCGAATAGTAATGGAACTCTTTAGCTTACTCCGAATATCCAGGAGAAGGGGAGGAAGTGATATCTTCTTCCATTCAACCTCAGTTTTTTGAATGTATGGTTTTACATCTTTACTAAGCTCATCTCTAAACTCTATTCTATCAAAACTAAGATTCGTCAGCATTTCTTTAATGCGAACTTCATCATCAGGAAGAGACGCAGTTAACCCAATCATCCGTGCTTTAGAAGAGATTCTGTTATAGTCTCTACCTATATGGCAATATGCATATTCACCAACTGCTCGATGAGCTTCATCGAAGATTAGAAGCGAAAAATCCTCAAGATCAAGCAATCCTCTTTTTAGATCTCCAACGGTTATCTGTGGAGTAGCACATATCACCTGTTGTTCCCATTTCTTTTTTCTCACATTTATTGGATCTTGTCCAGTTAAAACCTGAACTTTATCTTCATCAAGCAGCAAATGCTTCTGAAAAAACTTGTAATGCTGATGACAAAGAGGCCTAGTAGGAGCAAGTAGAAGACATTTCTTATCGGGGTGATTTTTTAAATATTCTGCAACAACTAGAAGTGCAATCGCAGTCTTACCAAGACCAGTGGGAACAACTAGCAGAATATTTTCTTTGTAACATATCGCTGCAAGATCTACTTGGTAACTCCTGATTTGTAGAGATTCAGGTGTTACATTGTCATGTTCAATGAATCGGGTAGCCAAACTATGAAGAAAGCACCTACAATGTATATTTTAAAGCTAATGATGAGATTTCTGGATAAAATTATCCAATTTACGCCAAATACGATCATGAACAGTATCAGGATCACTCGAAGCATCAACAATAATCCAACTCCATCGCTTGGCCAACTTCAAATATTCTTCACGAACACCCTTTAGTAATTCTTGATCCCTCTCGTGAATATCTCTTCCGGACATTTTTCTGTTCAAGGATATTTCAGGTGACAAATCCAGTAGGATTGTAATACTAGGTTCAGGTAATCCTTTCTCCAAGTTCAGCAACCAATCTAACTCCAAACCTTGAGTAAGCCCATATGCATAGTTAGAACCACTATATCGATCTAATACAACTGTCTTCCCCTCTTTAAGCCACTCATCGATAAGATCTTTGCGTTCCCATCTATTCAATGAAAGAAGCATATGTCTTACCTGTGAAGAATAATTCCTATCTCCATCCAAAAATGCCTTTATCTCTTTCCCAATAATAGTAAAATAATCTGGAAAAGAAATCAATTCTACTTTATGACCTTGTGTCCTCAATCTTTCAACCAACATTTTGGTCTGCATCCCTTTCCCAGATTGATCTATACCCTCTATAGCAAAAATAAGTCCCATCGTCACTCTACTCCGGATAGTACACTTACTATAATAATAAACCTAGAGAACTTGGCAATGGAAACGGTAACATCTAATACCTACGAGGAAAATATGAATGAATGTGTCTTCAAAAGCAGCAGCTGAGATAAGAGATCCAATTCATGGCTATGTCTATATCGAAGATGATGAAAAAGATATTATTGATAATCCTATATTCCAAAGATTACGAAGAATACGTCAACTCTCCGGAGCACACATAACCTATCCAGGTGCTCAACACACAAGGTTTGACCATTCAATAGGTGCTATGCACCTTGCAAAACTGGCAGCATCAAGGCTGACACACATTATTGATCTAAAGCCTGAGCAAATAGGAGAAATAAAGATGAGTGCTCTTCTTCATGATATAGGACATGGTCCCTTTTCTCATTTATTTGAAGAAGTTCTTGCAGAAAGGCGCAACATAAGCCACGAAGATCTCACAAAAAGAGTAATTCAGGAGACCGAACTAAAAGACATCCTTCTAAAGCACAACTACAAAACAAATATCATTCCTAATTTATCAATAGGTCTTTCTCAAAAAAGACCACTATTCATGAACGAATTGGTTGCAGGAGGTCTAAGTGTGGACACTATGGACTATCTCCCACGAGATTCTTACTTCACAGGAGTAGAATATGGCCAAGTTGATATACACAGGATCATAAACTCCTTCAATATTGTCCAAGATCACCTTGCTCTTGATCAGGCAGCGCTCTATGCTTTCGAAGCTCTAATGATTTCTAGATATGAGATGTTCAGAGCGGTTTATTTCCATAGAACGGTAAGAGCGGCAGAAATTATGCTAATAAGAGCCATAAGTTTAGCCGACGAAGAACTCAACTTTACAGAAGTAAGTGAAATTTCAAGATACCTCTCTTTTACCGATGAAACCACACTTGACATTCTAATAAATCTCAATACAAAAGGGCAAAGTAATCTAATAGAGTCAAAACAAATAGCAATTGATTATAGAGATCGTAAACTAATAAAATGTGTATTTGAGAAATTCGTTCAACGAAAAGATCCGTTTATGGAGAAGATATTTGGTCAGAAAAAAATACGTGAAAAGATAAGAGACGAAATTGCAGAGAAAGCAGATGTAGATACAGCACAAGTATATGTGGATGTACCAACCACACCATCTGTTCCATTTACGTCTTCACGTCAAGCTCTAAAAAGCCTAACTCTAGTATCAGATTCAGATAGAACACATCATGAGACCATAGATGTAGCAGATCTGCCCCTTATGGGTGCTATATCTGGATACATGGATATAATCCGAGTTTATACAAATAAGAAGAGTAGAGAAACTGTTCAGAAGGCTACTGCAAAGATACTTGGAGAAGATAGTATTAAATCTTGGTGGAACCGTGTCAGTATGTAAATAGGTTATGATCAATAAATAATTATTTTTTGGGCAATCAAGATAATAGTTATTTTTGTTCAGATAAGAAGCGGTTTATCAAGTTTCTAGTAAACTCTTCTAAATTCGATTTCAATGCTTTTTCAGGAGTCATCCAAATATATTCTTGAATCTCGCGATTGTCCAATTCCACATCTTTAGATTTGGAAAGGCAGAGATAATCTAAAAAAATAAAGTGTTTGTGGGCATTGAAATTTTTAGGATATATGGCTTCTTGAATAAGAAGAAGACTCGCAGAATCAATATCTAATCCTACTTCTTCTTTTATTTCACGTTTTATTGCGTTCTCAGCAGTTTCCCCAATTTCAATATGGCCACCAGGAACTGTCCAATAATCTTTCCACTTGAAAGATTTTACAAGTAGAATCTCGCCAGATTTATGCAATATCAAACCACCAACAGTTGGTTCAGGATATTTTTGTTTAGATTCAGACATTCACTTTCAACCTTTTTCGAATCTTCATTTTTACATAATTGGAGCTCACTATTTTAATCAGCTCTCAACCCACTTTATCAGAGTACATCCTGTACTTTTCATTTCTAACAATTTAGAATTATTTTATACATAATATCTATTTTAGGGTGAGATTAGGTAGTTATGGATATGAAAAGTGGACAAGTTAATTTTATTGGGGAAGTCACATCAATCAAGGACGCGTTGACAACCATTAAGATAAATGATGAATACTGTGATAGTTTGCATCATCTTTCAACTTTCTCTCACATTATCATATTATACTGGTTTCATAAAAGGGATAACCAAGAACATCGTTCAGTTCTTAGTGTTACTCCTAAAATGCATAAAGGGGCCCCAGAAATCGGAGTATTAACATCAAGAAGTCCAAGCAGAATAAATCCAATAGGATTATGTGTAACCGAACTTACTTCAATAGATAGATGCATATTAAAGGTGAAGGATTTGGATGCATTACAAGGCTCACCAATAGTAGATATCAAGCCATATCTTCCACGCGCAGATTCCATATCTGATGCTAGAGTTCCAGAATATATGCAGCATGGTCACAAGACGTAAAGCCAATATTTAGAGGTAAATTAATTTGAAATCTAAGAAAGTTGTAACATCGTTTCTTCAGTTCAATGAAAAAATATTAGTGATGAAAAGAAGTGCAAAAGTAAAAGCTCATCGACAAATGTGGGGGGGCATTAGTGGATATCTGGAAAAGGGAGAGGAACCACTCACAAGAGCATTAATAGAAATACAGGAAGAGACTGGACTTTCAAATGATGATGTAGACATTATAACAGCTTCTGAACCTATAGGGATACCAGATAAAGAAATCGATGTATTGTGGATTATTTACCCTCATCTCTTCAAAACACAAAAAAAGGAGATAAAAATTGATTGGGAACATACAGAACATAAATGGATACAACCTGAGGCACTTTCAGATCTTATTACAGTACCTGCACTTAATGAAACTCTCCAGATGGTTTTACCAACACCAATTGAAAAACTAACATCATCCCAAGAAGTTATTGAGAAAGTTAAGCTAATCGAGATGGATAAAAATCATGGTGCCTCTTGGTTAGCTAATAAAGCAATAGAAGTAATAGAACAAATATCAAACACCAATAATCATAGTAATTTAGATGATTACTTGAATCGAATAAAGGCAGTAGCAGAACTTCTTATGAACCTGAGACCAAGTATGGGTGCTATAAACAACCAAGTTGGAGACCTTCTTTTCAAAATAGTTGAGAAATCTAAGGAAACATCTAATATTGATGAGATAAGTATTTTCATAAATAAAGAAAAAAAGAACCATGACAGAATAACAGAAAATAACCCCAAACTAATTGCTCAAAATGTCCTTAAACTAATTCCTAATAATGCAAGAATTCTTACTCATAGCTATAGTTCCGCTGTAATAGAATCTTTAATACTTGCTCACAAAAGTGGAAAAAATATCCAAATATTTGTTTCAGAATCAAGACCACTCTTCGAAGGCAGAATTACTGCCAAAGAGCTTTCTAAACATGGAATTCCCACAACCCTTGTCACTGATGCAGCAGCAGGATTCTTCGCAGGAAAAGTGGATATGTTGTTAGTTGGCGCGGACAGTCTGCTTTCAGATGGAGAAGTCATTAATAAAGCTGGAACATATCCAATAGTGCTCGCAGCCTCATATCAAGGAATTCCAATATATATTACAGCGGATATTGGAAAATTGAACCTGAGAAGCTTTTTCACAAATATATTGTTGGAAGAAAAAGAGGTTAGTGAAGTCTGGTCTGAAGCACCTTCCAATATTTCAATACGAAACTTATATTTCGATATAACTCCAAAATTCTTCATAACAAAAGTAATTACTGAAATGCAAATACTAAGACCTGATGAATTACTTGGAATATCTAGAGAAATGATAAACCATAGATATATAATCTGAAATATCCAATTATTAATTCTTCTCGAATCAGAATAAACTGAAATCAGATATTGTTCGAATTTATAATTCCTGAAATACAGAATTAAGCTGTCATGTTTATACCGTGAAATGTTAGTTTCTTGAGGTCACTAATGATTATTTAGTAAATCCTCTTTATCCCAATATTCATAGATATGGACTGTGAATCAAGATATCGAGACACCTGCTATTCCCCTATCACATGGATAACTAATCGCCGAGATCTGCTACGTGTATCCATCTCCAAGAGGACAACTTGCTGCCAAGTTCCGAGAATAAGCTTTCCATCTTGAAAAGGTATACTTAGACTTGGACCTATAATAGAAGCTTTCACGTGACTATGACCATTTCCATCATGCCAAGTTTTATTGTGCTCATATGGAATATCTCTTGGGATCAAACGATTCATTGCTGAAGGAAAATCCGTTTTGAGACCTGGTTCATATTCAATTGTAGTTAATGCTGCGGTGGACCCAGGAATGAATGATGTTAACAAGCCATTTCTCAGACCGACTTTATTGAGAACATTAGCTAGAATCTCAGTAATATCTATCATATCACCTTCACCCTTAGTTTCCATAGAAAACTCCTCCAATATTATCTTCAAAGATTATCTTCACCAGCCATATGTTAGAGTTTACAATTTTTAATTATACCTAATGGAGTCTCTTTGATACCGTTGACCTCGTCTTAAGGAGATAATTCGTGCGGACCTAAGATCTTTCGGCTCTTTGAAATGCGTATGATTAGTCATGTTTGAGGTGCCCCTCTCATTCACTATCTCTATTTCTATTTTTTCCTTAAATTCTTTAAGAAGAAAACTTGCAATATGATTAGTTTTTTCAGGGTTACCATCTCCTATTCTTATTACCTTTCGTTTAGCTTGGGAATTTTTTATAAGATCAGTTAGTGTAGATAATGTTTTCTCAAGCGATAATGTAACTCTATCAAGCATCTCTCTTCCTCGATATAATGATACTATTCCAGTTCGACCCCCTGGATCAATTCCGATGAGAAGGATATCTTCGCCACTACTGAAAAGCTCAGAGAATATCTTCTCCTTTGCATTGATATCTCTTCCTGTTATGTCTTCGAGACAAATTACTTTTCGCGATTTTATTAATCTCCTTTCCACATAAGTTGTTAATATTAGCTGAACGTTTGGTTGAATATCACTATCGGGTGAAACACTTTCGAAAGATAAATTCATTTCATTAAGTAATGAAGCTAAAGTGTAATATGCCTTTGCATCTAGAGTTGCTACAGCAATCTTAGGTGTATACACGATGTGATTAACATTTTTCACAATTTTTTATCCCAATAATAAGCGTAAATCTTTTTCTATAAAAAAATATACCGTTGAACGGGTATCCATTTGAATCGTGATTGGGCAACTCTGAAGAGATTATTTTCAGATTCAACGATAGTAACACTTCTATGTGATAATCAAATATCAAAAATACAATTACTATCAAATATTTTGATGTTTAGGTGGTCTCAAGACAGTATTTCTATTTACTTAGATATTGATACCAACTTCACAGTATTCTTAGAAGACCATCATGATTTATCTAATCTTGATAATTTATTCATATTTAGACATAATGGGGTAAATTTAATTGATGTTGTCACGGATATAAGTTCTTTTAATTCATCCTATGTAGATACAATCGTATTCGACTCGGTCACTTCATTCTATGGCCTTCAAAATGACAACGAAACTTCTTCAAGTCTGAATAGAAGATTAGGGCTTTATCTTTCCCTCCTACAGGCAGTCGTCTCCAGAAGTAATGGATTAATTATCTTCACCAGCATGACTAGAGCTCGAAAGAGCCAATATGATGAATCTTGGTATTTTTCATACGCTGGAGGTAGACTTTTAAGAAAAAGAAGTGATCTTATACTTGAATTAAAGACTAAAAAACAGCAATTCGATGTTTCTATTTTAAAAAGTCCAAATGATGCACTATCAAATATTAAGCTAAACCTTAATAGAAAATATGTATAGACTGATAAAAATAGCTATCAATACAGAAGAAAAGCCAAATACTATGTAAAAATCAGAGATACGTCTTTTGTAGCTCTCTCGAGCTCCCAAGTACAGGAAGTAGAAACCAACAGTCCCCATCGCCATAGCAAATAAGTAGACAATACTTTCAGAAACTGTCTGAATCCCACCCTGTGGCCATATCACGTAGCCTTCTGGAAGCCGTGAACCTTCAACTATACCATTGATAATACCCGCTGAAAAGATGAATATAATAGCGATATAAGAAACTTCAAGTCCCCTCGACTTTACAATGTTGGTAATCGTTGTGATACTCTTTGAGAAATTAGAAAAAGGAATTTTATTCGTTAACTTACTGTATATATTGCCTGATTTTCTCTTCAATCCCATATTGAACTCACGTTGTCTAACGGAGTTCTTCAAAGAGTACTATAATAAGTAGATTGTGGAATTATTCATTTTGAAGCCAGTTATTACTTGCTTAATATCACGCATTTCCAATGCTTTTCTTTTTTTTAAGAAGACCACAACACTCTTTGGTCCAGACGCCAGTTTCAGGTCTCTCCGCTACCTTTTGAAGATAATTCTTCCAGTTCAGTTCGCCATATGCGTGGCACCACTTTTCGAAGTTTGCATCTAAGTTTTTGTAGGCTTTATCGTGGTATCGGCAGAGGTCAGCCTTACTTTCTATTGCTTCTCTTTTACAGATACGACACTTTATCCTTCTTCACCTTCTTCTTCGATTCGCAGTTGATGTTTACACAGAGTCTCCACGGTCTCCTTCTGAATCTCACATATGCAATGGGCCATCCACAGGTGGAGCAGACCTTGTGGGTGATCGTTATGGTTCCTCTCTGAGGGAGGGGTGCCGAGGCTCGGCAGCCATCACTATAACTACTACAGCCTACGAACCGTTTACCAGTCTTCTTTGATCTGATTATGGAGAGAATGCCTGTCTTGCAGAGCGGGCAGGATCCTAAACGGCGCTGTTCTCTCAGGGTTGTGATGACAGCTTGAGCTATATTTGCCCCTACTTCTTTCTCAACCTTCTTTATCGCGATGAGAGATTCTAACATCTGGTCTACCGCTTCCTGAATAACATCCGCTTCATCCATCTGGGTTTGCTCTATCTTCTCCAGATGCTCTTCGATTCTTCGGGTCGTATCTGTAGAAATGATAGCTGGACTATAATTCTCCATAGCCTCGACCACAGAGAAGGCAATTTCGGTGGCGGTTATGCTGCGACCTGAAAAGTATCTTCGATCATACAGCGTCTTTATTATATCAGCCCTAGTAGCCTTGGTTCCGATCTCCTCCTGCTCCATCTTCTCCAGAAGGCTGCTCTGATTATACTTAGGCGGAGGCTGATCAAACTTCTCTTCGGAGAGCAGAACAAGAAGAGGTAACATTTCACCTTCAACCAGATCAGGTATAGACTTATCCTCTACACCAGTATACTTACTGTAAAACTTCAACCACCCATCTTTCAAGGTACGCCTCCCCAAGATCTTGAAAAGGTAACCCCCAATGTCTACCGTAGTCGAAATCCGTTCTCTCAGAGCCACTTCCCCGAATACAGCAAAGAAACGACGGACAATCAGATCGTGAAGCCTATTCTCCGTCGAAGATAAGGCTCGCTTAGGAAGCTCGCCGGTGGGGTATATAGCGGGATGAGCAGTATCAGTCTTGTCGCCCTGATTAGGCACCAACTTGCCATTCAAAACTTCGTCAGCATCTCTGCTGTAGGCTCTGTTCAGCTGTAGCCCCGTCAGAATCTTTCTGTAGTCAATGGAAGAGGGAAGCTTCTGACTGGAAGTTCGAGGGTAGGAAATCAGGGCATTAAGGTAAAGCCGTTCAGCTATCCTCAGAGTCTGGCTGGGTGCGTAGCCGAATACGCGGTAAGCTTCTTTTTGGAGATCGCCTATGTTGAACGGTGTAAGTGGTGTCTGTTTGAATACTGATCGGGTTATCTTGGTTACTACGCCGTCTTTTCCTCTGCAATCCTCCTCCATCTTCCGAACTTGGGAGAGCTGTAGAATACGTTTCGTCTCATACTCAGCGACTAGCGTGACGCCATCTTTATCCAGCTCGACATGAAGACTCCAGAACGGTGTTGGGACAAAGGTTCGAATGTCAACTTCTCTACTTACCGCGTATGAAAGCGTGGGACCTTGGACTCGTCCGATGGTTATCACTCTATAACCCTTATTGAATACGTGATATGATTCAGATAATACTCGTGAAAGGTTGACACCGAAGATAAAGTCCACAATATGTCGCGTCCTACCTGCCTTGGCAAGACCGAGACCGGGTCCACGCACAGTAGTTCTGAACGCCTCCTGCAGCTCCGTTTTGGTTAGAGTGGAAAACTTCGCTCGGAGCGCATCGGTCTGTTTCTCACCGCAGGCGTACTTCAAGATGTTATAGCCGATGGTTTCGCCTTCCAGATCAAAATCACAGGCGTTTATGAAGATGTCAGCCTTCTCTGCCAGCTTCTTGATGACCCCTATCCTTTGAGATAAGTATCTTCTCTTCCGGTCCACGGTGTGGATTGGGAACCATTCTACATCGAATACAGGATAAACATAGCGTTTCTGGAGAGGATCACTAACTGTATACAAATGACCAATGGCAGAACATATCACAAATGTTTTGTCACTTCGTTTCAGAGTGAATAATTTTACGTTTCCAATCTTCGTAATGTTCAGTTCTTTCTCTGAGAGAGCGTCTGCTATTCTCTCAGCTGCGTCAGGTTTCTCACAGATAACTAATGTGTAAGGAGAAGAATCTTGAGGAGGAATCACAACTATCCTTAAGGATGATAAGTTAATAATGTTGCAGTCTTTTTTACACTCTTGTATAGATCTTTATAGTTATATGATTTATATCAGTCAAAGAAATATGGCAATAATAGTGGTCTAGATGACTTTTAAAATTGTCTGTTCAGATTGTAAAGCTCATTTATATTCCGGTTTTGACCTAAAGTCTTCTCGGGATATCTTGAAATCAACTGGAGGGATATGTAAGAGTTGTGGAACCAATCTTTCACCATATGATTTTACTATTGATGTAAATGGAAATGTAACTTAATACATTTAATGAGAGTAAACCTTAGCGATTTATTGATTTTAAGCATCTTGACATTTAACAGAGTGATTCTCTTTACTCTATAAACTCATTTTGTATCATAAATGACAATATTCAGATTGAGCCCTTATGATGATATTCGGTAGGTTTGAGATCGAAAAAAATATCATTCTTTCAGATCCGCGTTTGCTCTCTTAATCTCTACTTTTTTCATAATTACTTGTAATATTTATATGACTGTACTTCCTATTGTAAATTATTTTCTTGAAGTTGAATAAGTATCGTTTATGCTGAGAACACCTTTCATGTAGATACATGTATCATAATCCACAGCTAAGGTTTTAGTACTAAGTGGTCTATTTGTCATTCTCCAAGGAGCACTGTCAAGTGCTCTTATCAGTACTATTGGAAAGCCTTCATCCGCTTCACCCATTATAAGCTGAACAGCAGATGCTATTTGGTCGGCCAATGCTCTTCTAGTAACCTTCAGAATATTCCCGAAGAGATCCTGTTTTCCGCGCTCATCTTCCAGTGGTTCAAACCCTGCAACACTTACTGCCAGACCGGTAGTCCCCATCCTAAGTGGCATAAGTCGGCTATCTGTTACAACTACACCAATACGTTTACCCAATGATTGATGAATAACCCTCGTTAGGTCTTCTGCATCCTTAAACGGGTATTCAGAGTAGAGCATAACATGGCCATCTGGGACATTTGACTTGTCTATCCCAGCATTTGGAGCTATCACACCATTCTTTAGTGCAAGAGCGAATCCGGGAACACCGCCTATTATCATATCTGCTTCTTGAAGGACAAGTTGAGCAAGCCTGGGATCCAAACTCAGCTTATCTGCAAGATGGTCAGCTTCTTCGCTTACATCTACATCATTAAGGTTAACTAATCGTCCTTTAGACATTGAAATGAATTTGCTTGAGACAGCTATAATATCGTTGTCCAAGAATTCTTCTCCCATCTTTTTAACTGCCTGAATCACTTCAGATGATAAATCAAACGAACCATTTTTCCTTTCTACTCCAATAGGGATAAAAAGTAGACTGGACTTCATTTTTTTCTTTTTTTCCATCATAATCTCCTTCAGATATAAAGATCAGTCTCTTTTTAGATGGTTCATAAGGATTTAATGAAGAGTATTATCAGATACAATAACATAAAAATATCTCTCAATATTCTTTAAGAGAAGTATCAAAATATAGATCGTTTAGAGAAGCTTTTAAACATCATTAATATTCCACCCCATACCAGATAGTGAAAATATGAGGTTGCCCAGAGTTACTATTCTGCTATCTTCGTTAGCTTTAAGGAGACCACAGGTACGAAGAAGTACAATCATCATCACCTTAGCATTGGCTGCAATCTTTTCTGCCGCTTTAATTATGAGGATATATCCATCCCAATATGGGTTCTTTATCAACGAATTCGATCCATATTTTGACTATTACGCAGCAGATTTCTTGGTGCAACATTTTGATGAAAAAGGTCTTATAGGAATGCTGGATTACTTTTCTTGGACGGATACAAAGACATGGTATCCAGGAGGCCGCGATGTGGCCAGCACATCACAAGTAGGACTTCACTTTGCTGGAGCCATATCATACATAATCACAAGAAGCATAATTGGGCTAAGTATCTCCCTTTATGATTTCATCGTTCTATTTCCAGTATTTATTGGATCATTTACCACATTAGCTATGTACTTGCTTGTGAAGCGAATAAGTAATGCATCAGCAGGTTTACTAGCCGCTCTGGTGATAGCTTTTTCGCCCCCAATAATTCAAAGAGGAGCCCTTGGATGGTTTAAGTCTGAGCCACTTGCATTATTATTGATTATATTAGGGAGCTACTTCTTTCTCACAATTTATAATGATAATATCTCTCGACAGGGACTGATCATACGTGCTGGAATTGCAGGTTTTCTCCTAGGGTTCGCCAATACTACTTGGGGTGGTGCTTTGTATTTAAGCGCTGTCTTTGGTGCTCTCCTGTTCCTAACACCGTTTCTGAAGGTTGATCTCAGAAAGACAGTCTACCTAGGAAGTGTCTTCGTAGCGGTCAATCTTATATTCAGTTCAATTTTTCCACGGCCAGGACCTTCAATGATATTAGGACCAGCAGGTATCGCACTCCTTGGAGGATTTCTCTTTGTGGTTATTGCTTATGGTATTAAGAGAACAGTTGATTCGAGTGTATACTTCAGGTCTCTAGCTAAGGCAACTTTCATATTCGCACTCATAGGCTTGGTTGTATTTAGCTTTGGAACAGTAACGAGTTTGAGCTTAAGGTATGAAACTGTGATAAACCCATTTCTCAGAACAGCAGAACCATTGGTTGAATCAGTCGCAGAACATCAGAGTCCGACCGGTGCAGATTTCCTGTCGTCATACTCGTCCATTCTATTCTTAGCCAGTTTTGGAGCAATTATAACGTTACGTAGAAGGAGTATAGAGGCTGGATATATTCTAATTCTAGCGTTAGGCGCCATCTATATTTCAGCCTCATTCGCTAGACTTATGGTATTCTCATCTATTTCGTTTGCTATACTTGCTGGTATAGGTTTGCATGAGCTTTCTTCAGCCATATTAAGGCCTAGGGCAGTCTCTTCATTGAAGAAGAAATTTCATATTCGTGAAGTGAGGAATGAATTTAAGATAGGATATGTAATATTTATGATTCTCATCATTTCACTTCCTGTTATATATCCTGCCCAAATTAGAGAATATGCATCACATTCTTGGCTTGAAACTGCCGATATCCCTGTTAGCATTGCTAGCGCCTCTACTAATTTTAGAGCAGATATTCCTGACTGGCGTGAAGCTCTCTCCTGGATTAAGTACAGTACTCCACCATTCCAGTCGAATGGTACACCTACAGTCTTTGCAGCATGGTGGGACTATGGATATTGGATATCTGTTATGGGGAACCGGACAAGTCTCGCAGATAATGCTACATTAAGCACTATACGTATAGCGAAGCTTGGAGAAATGTTCATGTCAGAAGAAAAGGAAAGTATTGAAATTCTAAAGGATTTGAAGGCAAATTATGTTGTTATCTATGTAGTTGGACAGACATTCACCGTGTCTGAAAGCGGTCAAATGTTACACATATTAGGTTCATCAGGAGATGAGAGTAAAAAACAGTGGTTCATAAAGATAGGCGGACTTGATGAAGGTCTTTATTTAGAGAATGATGGATTTACTCCTAAACCTTACTTCTGGGAAAATTCACTTCTCGGCAAGATGATGCCATTCAGTTTTGTTTCCTTCGCAGAATTCTCTCAACAAGGATTACAGTTTTCAAATAGTACAGAATATGAGTCAGGTCTTAGATCGATTTACACATATGATATGAAATATCCTGCAGATGGTCCGGGCCCACTTAGATTAGCGTTTATGTCTTCAAGCCTAGCGGAACCACGAGATGGATTATTTTCAGCGGTTATTGTTTATGAGATAGTTGATTCTCAACCAGAAGAACCTTAAAATTATCACAATATAACATATCTACTCTTTATTTTCTCACATTTATTTGATTATGTCCATTGATTAAATGTGAGAAATGTAAATAATCATAAAAATAGAGATTTAATTAGAATGGAATCACTAATTAAAGGACAAACATTTAGTTGCTGGGTTTATATCTATCAGAGATACGATATCTAGCATAACGGTCGTCGGGAGAGAATTTTGCTGGGTGTGAAGTTGTTGTATCACCGCTACATTTTGGACAATTTTGTCCAATAGTATAAGTGCTGCAAGATTTACACTTTCTCATAAGGTGTTTCATTCTTCATCATTTGATGTATCAGTCAAGCTTCCGAATGATTACACCATGAATCTTAGCTTTTCCCCCTGTCTTCTCAGCAATAAGGGCATCACAAACCTTGCATAGTATGTTGTTGGTAGTCATGGAATAAATTATCTGCTCATTTTCACATTTTTGACAGTGAACCAAAAGGAAAGTGCTACGAGGTTGCGGAATGGATATTCTCTCTTTTTTCAAAAGTTGCTTCTCCTAAGGTATTATCTCGAGCTTTCTTAACCTTATACCAGGCTTCATCGTTTGAAAGCCACATTCTTTGCATTTTAGTTTCAGGACTTGTTTTTTGGTAGTTTTAGCTTTTCTTTTAAGTTCAGGAAATTTTTGGCCACCATAACCCTTTTTATCTTCAGCGTGATGACGTGCTCCAATAGCAGATTTTCGCATCTTTCCTGCTTTATATATGGAGATAGTTTGAATAGTGTGTTTATCACATTTAGGGCAATATTTCCGGCTCTGTTTCACTATACGCATCTTCTCACCATTCTTCTTCGTATAATCGACTTTGAGACATCAGTATATCAACCTTATGTGGTGTTTATCCGTAAGATAATAAATACCTATCAGATTAGAGAGATGACAGATAGATGTTGAAGCAGATAGCGATTATTGGGAGTGCAAAGAAAATTTCTCAAGAGGTCGAGCTGATGGCAGAAGAGCTAGGTCGAGGAATAGCAAAAAGTGGAGCAGTTTTGATAAGTGGAGGTAGAAAAGGTGTTATGGAGGCATCATGTAGAGGTGCTAAGAAAGAAAAAGGACTGGTAGTCGGTATTCTGCCGAACACCAGTGATCAAGCCAATCAGTTTGTTGACATATGCATAGCTACGGGTATGGGTAATGCGCGAAATGTTTTGAATGTAAATTCTGCCGATGCTGTAATCTCGGTTTGTGGAGGATCAGGAACACTTTCTGAAATCGCATTAGCTTTAAATGCTGGCAAGAAGGTTGTGGCTATGAGATTATCAGGAGGAGTTTCAAGTATGTTGGCAGACATAACTATTGATGGAAGAGTAGTCATATCTGCGGAAAGTGTTAAAGAAGCACTGAGAATTGCTTTGGAATGAAGTCAAAATTCCAAGTCAAGTTCTTGAACTATCCCCTGCTTCAATAGTGGCTTAGCATTATCTAACGGAAGAACAGATACATCCTCATTCTTGAATGGCCCATACTTTGCTAAATCCACACCTATAAGTGACGAAGCCGGTTCAATAAACCTAACAACAACATACTTTGACGATATTATATCTGAAACATTTCCGAGAATTGATGTCTGTCCGTGAATGAGAGCTCTACGAAGCTTATCAAATCTCTTACGTGATGTCAAAGATGGTTCAATAAGGTATTTTTCCTCTGGTGTTAAGTTCATACCATTGGCCTCTTCATCAATATGTGATGATGTCTTCGCCAGCCGTATTTCAAGTAGGCGAAGAGCAAGTCTAACCAGTATATCTTTCTCTCGTCTGATAAGATTACTTGTTAAGTTGTGTTCATTTTTGTCAGCCAGATTTCCTGTTGTCTTGATATAACTAGCGATGTCTTGGTAAGTTGTCTTTGGTATCTTATGAAGCTTTTCAGAGTTTAACTCATCTTCAATGCAATTGTAAATCCTGTTAATAATAGATTTTATTTTTTTACTCCTCCACTGTTGCCATATCTTGACCGAGTAAGTATATGGCAGCCATTGTCGGAAGCTCAATACTCTCCGATTTAAACGGACCGAATTGTTCCCCCAAAAGAGAAAACTTTGGTGAATTATCTACAAGTACCTTCATTGGATCATGACCGAAAGCGACCGCGTCCTCCATAGGAGAGAAACTTTCTAGATCTTTGCACCTTTTCTTCAACAAACCTGTCTTTCCATGCAATGTACCCGGAAGTCTTAAGATTCTATGGATATCTGTCGTAACAGAAGGATCTACCGTTGCACCACTCTTTTTAGCAGCATCCTCTATAGCCAATCGGAATTTTCTGTACCCCACATTCCGATAAAGCTCAATTAGAATCACTGGTGCATCCTTAGACCCTTCTCCATTCTTCTGAGCTTTGAAGTATCGGGCAATACGACCTCTCCATCCCTTCTCTTTTTCCGATGGAAACCTATCAATCATATTTTCATAAGTAGATTTGCGTGAGACACCTAAACTTTCAGATATAAATGCCTGCCCCGAGACATAGTCTACAATATCGCTTCTAACAGCCTGATTTGCTTCAGCGAAATCAGAATTTGCAATTGAGAGATGATATCCCATACTTCCTGAAAAAAAGATGTCGATTTTAGTCTTCTGAATTCCAAAGTCGTTAATGAGAATATCTTGTAGTTTAAGTGCTTCATTCTTTGCAGCATCAAGGCAAGTATCGCAAGCAATATTCACTTCATGAATCCGTGTCCCTTTGCAGCCAGGGCACTTATTGGGCTTAATCCCAACCTTCTGCATACCACATATTCGACATATCCATTTGTCATGGATTTGCCTGCATGGAGATGAGAGTGTATCAGCATCGATATCGAAGACTAAATCACCTCCTTTCCAACCTTTCTCATGCATCTGTCGTGAAGGTCCTTCATAGAATGATGTCGAATAATAAACTGAAGCAGGAGATGCTTTCAAGATTTGGGCTTGCATGTCACCTGAATTCTGGAATGATAGGTGTCTCATCATAATACGGTCAAATGTCATATAGCCAAATTCTCGTTCATCTATATGGGGTGGAACTTCTATCTGTTCGACATGGTCATAGTAGTATTCTTTGAATTTTTTCTTTAGGACTATTGCTGTTTTTTTGTCCATTTTTTATTTCCTTTTCTTTTTGACCTTAGATTCGCTTTTTTGTCGAATTGAAGAGGATTTCGTATTTCGTTACATTTCTTGGTCTTAAAGCAGAAACTATGGGTAACTAGAGTTCTGCAGGAGGGACAAGTATACTTGACTCGCCCACCTCTTAGACCGGAAATATGCTCAACCTGATATTTTGTTATCCGCTCATTAAAATCAGGAGACCTGGAATATAAGGATATGATTTCCTCAACAGAACTCCCAATATTCACCAAATAAGTGGTAAGAAGGAATCTACCGTAGTGTGGAAGATTCTCTCCTTTCTTTAACATATCCAATGCAGTGATGACACACGGAGGATACTTGTCAGGAGTAATCTTCACCCTATCATTTAACTTTGGAGGTGGCGGAGAGAAAGCGGAAATCTCTTGAATGGTCTTTATAAAACTCTGTGGCAGTTGGGGAACGACCATCTCCTTTAGTCTATCTCGTATCTTGTTTTCTATCTCCTGCCTGATAAGCCTAATCAACTCGTGAGATTTAAGGTAAACATAACCTTCATCTACGATCCTATTGATAAGCTTCCATTGTAGCTCATGAAAACGGGTAGACCGCCTAAGATAATCCATAATTGGTATTTTATAATTAAGCTTAGAGAAACCAATTTTAGATGTAACAAGTATTACATTTATTTTTAAGACATTCCTGAATATCTCAACTATTAGATCCTCTCTTTCATCTTCTAGAAGGTTTTCTACACGGATTGCTTCAGCATGGGAATATCGTGATACTAGATGCTCTAGATTTGTAGCTTTAACCAACATAAGAGCTATCGGAAAAGAAAGTATTTCTATTTCTGGTGTACCTATATCTCCTGACACTTCTCGAGATCGTATAGCCTGAAAAACTCTGTTCCTGGCTCTTCCGATTACTCGTTTGAAGTCAGGTTGAGATATATCTACAAGGCTTAGATCTCTTGCTTTTACATATTCGCCAGCTTCTTCTAGAAAAGGGTATTTGGCAAGGTCTTCATCTCCGAGTTCAATCGAAATCAATAGATTGTCATTTACGGCAAGGAACTCGTTGTTAAAAGTTTCCTATGATCTCTATTTACTTCTCTTCGATTCTTGGAGCTAAGTAGAAGTGCATCCGTCCACCCTTATCACCTAGTTTGAATGTGAGGCGAAGAGGCATCTTGCTTGAATATTCAAATGTCAAAACGTCAGTGGATTTACCTGCAGCGCGTGTAATATTCAACAAGTATTCTATACTATATGTTCCCTTGCTTTCCTCTTTAACCTTTAATTGAAGCAGTTCTTGATTTCCTTTCTCCAAGGTTGCAGTACCAGTTCCTGAGTCGCTCTTACCTGAGAATACCAATTTTTTCTCATCTGCCGAAATAATTATATGATCTGACACAACAGATATATCACTAAGCATTTTTTCAAAAGTCTGCTCAGTGATCTCCACCTTTGAATTGAAGGAGAGTTTAGGTACAGGAGTTGCACTATAGGTGCTTTCTATTAGATGAATCTGGAATTGTCTTTCATATCCATTAGCCAATTTAAGAAGAAGAGTTTCATCATCTCCCATAGATATTTCGATACTGTCCTTATTATCTGCTCTCCGAATTAATTTAACTAGATCTTCTACTCTGACAGTAAACTTTAGTTGTTTATCACAATCATATTTATCAAAGGCAGAGTTTGGCCAATCAAGATCTACAAGGGCAACATGGGAAGGATCCATTGCTCTGAAAGTGAGGCCTTCAGAAGTAGCTTCGAAACTTGCTTCCTCAACTAATTCAGATATAGTGTTAGAAACAACTTTCCATTCTTTTGGTGAAGAAGTTTTAGCTAAAAAAACCAAAATAAATCACTTGAGTAGAACACCAATTAATTGTCATAGATAAGCCTTATCTAAGAATTGATATTATCCAGACTGATGTTTCAACCAATCTGCAATAGCTTTGGCTTCTTTATTATTTGATTCATCCAGTATAGGGATCTGTATCTTCTCTACCGCAGCATGAATAGAAGGTCTAAATGCATCCATTTCTGCATAAAGAAGTGAGACATGCAATCTACCCTCAACGAACTCTTTTGCTAAGAGTTCGGATATGATAAATGGTGGAGTAATTATCTTGAACACTATACCATTTACCCAAGTAAGAGAAACTGATTGGGCAGCACCTGCTTGGACCACTACATTTCGAGCAAGGGCTTCTGGAGAACTGTATTTCACAAATTTCCGCACCACTATTTGGTTTAATGGTTCATTCAATATATCTACCATGTTTAGTCTAACACCCTACAATCAAATGGGATTGATTAATCTTTCCCATTTAATTAAAAAGTTAGATAAATTTTCTATGTTCCTAATGAAATAATATCTAAAAAGCATCTATTCTATTATATGGAAATTATTAGAAAAATGCCTTTTGATTTAAAGGATCAGAAAAAATCTTCTTGATATTCCTACTATTCATCAATAGATTTTCTAAATCCTACTATCTCAATTGGATAAAAACTGCTTCAGCTCAACCTTAAACTATTCTAATATTACTAATTTTAAGAAAAGATTAAGTTTTCTTTTAGGCGTATTCTCGCCAAGTATAATTGCACTTCGTGCATCGATAGAACTGAGTTGTAGCTTCGTCACCACTTCTAGTCTGAAGCAACCACCAATAAGCTTTCTTATTCGTGCATTTAGGACATCCAATATCGAGGGTGGGCATAGTCTTTACGTCTACATCTTCACCTACAACCTTAATCTGATCTTCGGATGACCCTATTTCAGGCTTAGTAATAGGTTCTTCAACAGGAATAGAGGACCCACATCGGGCACATTGTAAAGTCATAATAACAGTATCTCCATTTTTAATTCGTTTTAGTCTCATACGTGTATCACATTTTTCACAGAATTTCATTTCTTCTGCTCCTTTAGCACCTTTTGTGTCTCTTTCAAAATAGATTCTGCGTGTTTCCAAGCTTTTTCACTGCTAGCAGTCAAGATTTGTGTAGGCTTGAACTTCGGTTTAACCTCCATCTTCATGATAAATTGTTTTAAAATAGGGTGAGGTGGAAGTACTCCTGCAAAAACCACCTTACTATCTTTGAGGACTTCCTGATGTATAATATCTGGAATTGAGAAATCTACATTCTCAACTTGTATTTTTAAACTTGTCTTAGTTTTCTCTATAAGTTTTAGTTCCATTGTTGCTTCCACTTCGTAAAGAGCCCCATTATTAAGATTTTATGGTTTTTGCCAGGATTTCATCTAATTAATTTTATTTGATTTTAGTCATCTTAGGATATGAGCCTAAAACTTTGGTTAGCATATGCTTCTTTTTTAGAAACATAAGTGCTGCTTTGCACTTTTCATCTTCTCGATGACCTTCAAAGTCAAGATAGAAATTATATTCCCAAGGTTTCTTTCGAGTAGGACGAGACTCAATTTTTGTCAGGTTAATCTCTTTATCTGCAAACTCTTTTAGCACTGCAAATAATGCTCCTGGGTCATGTTTGGCTGAAAATACTATCGATGTTTTATCGTTTCCAGTTTGAGGTACATCCTCAAAAGCGAGTATAAAGAATCTGGTATAATTGCTAGAATTATCTTCTATTCCTTCTTTTAAAACGTTCATGCCATATATTGAAGCTGCCCTTATGCTTGCTATCGCGGCAATACCATTAGATTTCTTTTCCCTAATAATCTTCACACTACCTGCCGTATCATAAGTAGCAACAAGAGTTACGCCAAGATTCCGAAGATATTTACGGCACTGGGCAAGGGCTTGTGGATGTGAATAAACAGTGCGAATCTTACTTATTTTTATTTCAGGTCTAGCAATTAGAGAATGCTGAATTCGAAGTTTAAGTTCACCTTGAACCTTAAGATCTGTGGATAGAAGAAGATCATAGGTTTCATTCACACTCCCTTCCAGAGAGTTCTCAACAGGAACTACTGCAAAGTCCACATTTTTTTTCTGGACAGCTTCAAAAGTATCAAATAGTGTCGGGTGAGGTGAAACAAGCACATCTGATTTGAAAAAAGAAAGAATAGCCTCTTCGCTATATGCACCCCTTTCACCTTGAAACGCTACACTTTTCCGTTTATTCATCAAATATCACAATCTTGTTTTCTGATTAATATACAGGAGTAAGCCACTTCTGATATTTTGAATTCTTACTAGTAACTACTTTTCTAAATGCTGCACTTATCTTCATAGTCCATTTTCCTGGTTCACCACGTCCGACCATTCTTTGATCAACCTCAACTATGGGAGCTATTTCTGCAGCTGTCCCTGAGAAGAAAGCTTCATCAGCATTATATAGCTCGAATCGTGTCATCTGCCTTTCAATAACTTTTAAACCCAAATCATGAGCTAAGTGCTTCACTGTATCACGTGTTATCCCTGGAAGGATTGATGATGAGTAAGGGGGTGTTATCAATTCGTCACCATTTAATGTAAAGATGTTTTCACCAGTACCTTCACTTACTAACCCGTGGATATCGAGCATAATTGCATCGTCGTATCCATCTCGAACCGCTTCAAGCTTTGCTAATACAGAATTGAGATAATTTCCACATGCCTTTGCCATTGGAGGAATTGACTGCTCAGACAACCGTTTCCACGAAGATGTTCTAAGTTTTAGCATTGGAGTATCGAAGTAGTCTTCAAAAGGAATTGCAATTATTGCTGCATTAATTGGAAAACCAGTGAAATTAAGGCCTATACCTTTGTATCCAACATAGATTATTGGACGAATATAGATACGTGTTTTTAAATTATTCTTTACAACTAATTCGACAGTTCTATTCATTATATCTTTGGCAGTATATTTGCAGTTTATGTAATAGATTTTAGCTGAATACATCATACGGTCAATATGATCTTTAAGTCTGAATATGTTGAGATTATCTTCTGATGGATATGCCCTTATACCTTCAAAGACACCTGTGCCATAATGAAGAGCATGAGTAAGTATTGGGACTTTTGCATCTTCCCATTTAACAAAATCTCCATCCATCCAGGCATAATCTGCTTTATCCGAACTCATTGTTAATCATCCAAGTTGATTGTCTAAGGTGTATATTATAAAATCTTCCGTTGAGGAGTTAAAAAGATTTTTTATTCCCATATTCAGAAGAGAGTCTTCTCTCCTCGACAAATCCACAATCTACGCACTTTAGCCTTTCACCAAATCTAACAAAGCTACCACCGCAAAAACTACAGGTTCCCTTTATCACCCCGAAATCGGAACGATCTATAGAGAGGTGGATAATGGAATTAGTATCACTAAAGACCAATGCTCGAACAACATCTCCAACTCTACAGATAGTGTCTCGTTTGACTCTTCTGCCTCCTGATTGTGGAGACATAAGTTGAAGCATACCTGTAAAACCGGCTGTTGATAGCTTATGATTTATAGATTCGATACGAATATTAGCGGTTTTAGTTTGGGAAGTCTCTACCACCCCTGTAATTATATCTCCGGGTTGAGGTATTCTATCTTTAATATTCGGATTTTTAATACTGATTGATCTTTCAGATAAGTTCTTCAGTATTTCTCCTACTTGCAATGATCTTACGTCAGATTCTTTTAAGTATGTACCTGCACCTGAATTGAACTCCTCGATTACTGCTACTTTTTCTCCTGGTGTTACAATCACTTTCTTTGTCATTTTAGGTAATTTCATTTCTCTTTATTATTATGAGTCAACTTACGCCACTATTTAACTTGTTTTTTATTTATCATATTTGATAAGGAATTTCAATTTTATTAGTACGCCTCCTTAGCAGGAGACAGAAATTTTTTTTCAATTTCTGATTCAATAAAATGGATTAAGAATAATCAGGCTTGAATTAGAGATAGAAGTTTCAATTTTATCTGCGTTATAACCAGAGAGGTTTCTCAAGGAAGGTTTCTGGTTCCTTGCCATCCCAGATTCTGAATAATGCTTCAATTTGTGGAATAGACAGAATAGGTTTGCTAAATGTCTCTCCATCAATCGAAATTCGTGGGCAGGCAGTTTGAACTAATGCGTCGATGTTTTTAAAAATTACAAGTCTTTCTTCCGTTATTTCTCGGAGAGAAATCATCTGCACCTCTTTACCATACTCTAAGAGATTACTTCTCATTTGCATCGCCCTTTTGAAGAGGTTTTGACCTTCCCTTAAACCAATTATAACCCCAAATCTTTCTGCATCTCTTGCATTATAAAGCTGGAGTATAGATCTTTTCAACCACTTTTCAGCAAACGGAGTTACGTCTTCAGCAATAGTTAGGTAGGGATCTAGCATAATAGTTGGTCGACCTGTTGAAAGAGCAGCACCTATAGCGTGAAACCTGCTTTGACCTAGAAATACTAGAGCATCTATCTTATCTCGAATATTGAATACTGGACTGAATCTGCAACCCATTATCTGGCCGTCCAATAGTCTCTCCTGACCTTCACCTATACAGATATTGAAACCCAATTCTTCCAACGTCTTTTTCGTGTTGTCAAGTTGATGTAGATATTGGCTTATTGTACATATTCCTAATTGATTATATTTTTTAAGCGATGATAGTGATTCCTTGATCACTTTCGTGAAATCAACGTCTTCGTGTACATCTATCAGTACTGTTCGTTTGCCTATTCGCTTTATCGCTGAGTTGTGGCCTATATGAAATGCTATATCTGTACCAAGTCTAGATGCATCATCATCCATTATGTCGCAGCATCCATAAGTTGCGTCGGCTGATATTATTGTCCGAATATTATATTCTTTCTCAATCTTGGAAGCTAATTGCTGAACTTGGGCTAAATAACCATCTGGACAACTTAATAGGATATCTGCTGGTTTCACTTGCTTTATTTCAGAAATTATTTTTTTTTCGTCGATTCTCACTTGAAATATTTCTCCTGTTCACATGGTTTTTGTGTTTCTTTTAGCCTTTTTCATAAAATGGTAAAATTATGCAAAACCTAGGTTTTTATAGTATTAACTTCAAGTTTTGAAAGGATGGGTTTCTGTGGCTGAAGAAGAGATTGTAGCCCAAAGTCTCATACTTGTGGCTGCTGTACTTGGGTCTGGTTATCTTGCAAGCCGACTAATGTCAAGTAAGGGTGTACCTGAGTCCATTTTCATGATAGCAGCAGGTGTCATCTTGGGTCCGGTTCTACACATACTGGATACAGGTGCTTTTGCACCGTTAGCACCATACTTGGGAGGATTGGCTCTAATTGCTATAATGTTCGATAGTGGTCTTGGGACAGATATTGATGAGTTACTTGGACAGAGTAAACATGCATTCATACTTGCGATGTTGAGTTTTTTTTCAGGTGTAGCACTATTAGTCTTTATTCTATATATTCTCCCTATGTTTATTGTTATTCCAGGCCTTCCGGTATTTTCTTTAAAAGAGGCAGTTCTTTTTGGAACAATCATTGGGGGAAGTAGTGGGGCTGTTGTTGCGTCAGTCGCGAAGAGTATAGGGATGAAGAAAAATCTTTCCATGTTTCTGACAGTTGAGTCCATACTTACTGATGCGTTGTGTATTATCGGTAGCTTGACTGTTCTTATGTGGATAACAACACCTGATCTTGCCCCCCAACAAATTGCCACATTTATTGCCGCAAAATTTAGTGTAAGTCTTGTAACTGGGGTTATTTTTGGACTACTTTTAGCTCGAGTTATCCATAAGAGACATCCGTACACGTTGATACTTACATTACTTCTCCTTCTATATGGTGGTACAGAGATGATGGGTGGAAACGGTGCAATAGCAATCTTTGTTTGTGCAGTAATTTTAGCAAATCTGGAACGATTACCATTAGTTTCCAGTGAAGAGATAGTTGCATCTGTGAATATTAGAAAAGAATCACTGGGAGGTTTTCATTCGGAGCTGAGTTTCCTAATAAAAGTCTTCTTCTATCTTGAGGTTGGATTAATATTTGATGTAAACATATCTGATCCCAATATAGCTCAAGCGATGCTCTTTGGATTGATAGTGGCTATCCTATTACTGGTTGTAAGATTCCCAGCAGTAGCCTTTGTGTCCAGATTGTCACGGGTTGGTGATTCAAAAGTCATCTCAGTCTTTTATGCAAGAGGTCTTGCGGCGGCAGTTCTTGCTTTTCTCCCTGCACAACTTGGCTTCAGCAGCTCAGATTTCTACCTTCAGAGTATAGCAGCAATTATTGTTTTCTCAAATGTAATTCTTACTATTGGTTATCCTCTTACAACTTCAGGTTTACGAAGACATAAGCCGAAATATGAAGAAAAAGAAGAACCGAAGATAATTAAGGATGAAGAAGAACGTCCTTATGGTTTCTGATTAAGTACTACTTGCTCTACCTTCATAGGAGCAGGAAGTTTACTTCCCGCTGTTTTTAAAGCAGCTAATGCTGTTGGTAGCCGTTCTTTCATTATGCTCAAGTCCAATATTGAATTACCTATATTCACTCTAGCAGCCAAGGCTACAGGTTTACCATAAGCTCTTCGCATCCCTTCCTGCAATCGGTCTGCACCTGCGGTCGCTATCATTTTATTCTCTCTGAGAATGACGTGTGGATAAATTTTGACCTCAAGAAAATAGGACTCTTCCTCATCAGCTATAATCTTATGGGCAGATACTCGCGCTGCTTCAATAGCAAAATGCCTTATCTGAACCTTCTCAGTGCTCACAAGTCGAAGTTTCAAATCATAATCATCTCTAGGAGTCCCACTTGTGAACTTTGCAATTCTTACGTTAGGAGAGCCTTTTTCATACTCTTTTCTTGTTGTAGGCATTCCATTTCCAATTCGATAGTTATGTCCTCGCAAAGTTATCAGATACTAGTGTACGACCAGTAGCATGAAGCAGGTAAATAAGCCTGACGCCAACTATTTATTTATACAGGTTTTTCAAATAAGATTAATTGGATGATAAGAGATTCATCATTATAATGGCTCATGGAGAGCTTTCACTGGTAGAGGCTGTAAACTATCTGGAATCTAATGGATCAGAATACAGAATTATATCTAAATCAAGTCAGGCTGCAATATTGGATACATATCTAGATGCTAACGATACTATGAATAAGTTAGCTGGACTTTTCAAGATAGGAACCGTCAATTGTATTCTAGATTCTAAAGATGTGACGGATGAAGGACGTATGCAGAATAAGCTAAACTCAGAAGAGTTCTATAGTTGGCTTAATGATAAGGTTAGATGGTGCTTATCATTTTATAGTGATACAGCAAATTTTAAAACAAATATACCAGATCACTTCCAGAATTACTTCAAGCAAAGATTAAGAAAAGATGGCATAAAAAAAGCTAAATATATATTCCCAAAAAGAGCTGGAGAATCAGATCTAGAGATTACTTCAAATGATATCATAAAGAAGCATATCATCGATGATGGATTTGAGATTCTTGTTGTATACATATCTGGAAAATATTATGTAGGAACAACACAAGAAGTGGTTAGAAACCAAGAGTTCATTAGTCGAGACTTTGGTCGACCTTTTCAAAATCCAAAGGAAAGTATACCACCCAAAATAGCTAGAATTCTAGTAAATTTAACCAGTTTGTCCTCAGGTGGGAGATTCTTAGATCCCTTTTGCGGCATCGGAACGATTCTTCAAGAAGCATCCATTCTTGGATTACAGATATTTGGGAGTGATATAGATAGACAACGTGTCTCTGAAACCATTAGGAATTTGGAATGGTTAAACGAAGAATATAACCTAGAAATTGGAAATATTTCTGAACGTGTATTTACCGCTGATGCTAGACATCTGTCCGAATTTGTACACGTAAAGATGGATGGTATAGCGACCGAACCGATACTTATCCCTCCATTGAAAAGATTTCCGTCAGAAGAAGAGGCTGAAGATATGCTCCAGATAGCAGGAAAGATATATGAAACGTCTCTCCCTGAAATGTCAAATGTTTTAAGGAAAGGAGGAAAATTGGTTCTTGTAACACCATATATCAGAACCGATCGGCATACCAAGCTTTCATTCAATTTTGAAGAAATCTTCACGGAGTCAGGGTTAACACATTACTGGCCTCGTAATGGTCCTCAGTTCGAATACCCTCTGAGGAGTTCCTCAGATAAGAAGCAGAAGGTTTTGAGGGGGATTTATGTTTTGGAGAAGCTGTGATCCTTATCCTTAACTAGATTCGTAACCTTCCGAAATAGACCGATAATTAGAGTAGCTTCTCTCGAAGTTGGTCTGCCTCTACCTATAAGTTGGTTAAATGCCCTTTCAAAGATAGGTAATTTATACTCTTTATACCCCGACTCTCTTGCGAGGTTGGTTGCATACTTAACTATACGTCTTCGCTGTTCTTCATTTGCAATTTTTTCTTCATTTTCAAACTGTTGTTTAGTGAGCTCATAAAGGATTATTGCTGCGGAATGCCCAATATTGAGTGTTGGATAAGAAGAATCTGCGTATATACTTACAATCATATCGAGAGTTTCTAATTCGTCATTTGTTAAGCCGACGGTATCTCGTCCAAAGATTAGGCAGACTGAACCTGAGAATTTTTTGATTGCATCAGCCATAAATCTAGGTGAGACTGTGGATCGGAGTACATTAGTTGTGCTTACATCGAATATTGCGGTTGTCCCAATTTTGTAGTCAAATTTCTTCAGATCATCGAATGTGCATATCTCTGCATCATCCAGCACATAAACACCATGTGAAGCAAATTTCCTGGCCTTTTTTAGATCGACCTTGGGATTTACCAGTAATAAACGACTGTGTCCGAAGTTAGCCATTATTCTGGCTATGTGACCCACATTTACTTCATATAGTGGTTCTACTAAAGCAACAACAAGATTCAATTATTGATACCTGATCTGTTAATCTACTCTTCCAAGTATTTCAAATTGTTGTTGTTCCCTTTACTTTTGAGGAATAACAAAAATTGAGATTGTGAAATTGATATATCTGCTCAAACACATATAAATTGAAATAGGAGAATATTGGAGATATACATAGTATAATTTTGGATAATAATGATTCGAGAAGAATTTGGGGTTCAATAGGAATACTGCTCGCAATAATCCTATCAATAGGTAGCATGTTTCCACTTACAATATATGCTCAAGAGTCAAAAGATAGTTTTATTGAATATTCTTTTAATTATTCAATTGAAAAATCTGATGTGAACAGAGAAGTATCAGGAAATCTGAGAATAGAGATTTTAGAGAATTTTGGGAATGGAACATTGAGAATTGAAAAGTCAGGTTCATTGAATAATGCTGAGTTCCAAGTAAAGAATAATATCGCGGAAGATAGGTTTATTCTTCCATACCTTTCGGCACTCCCTCAATTTGATCAAACAATTACAGGAGAGAATGGGACTATTTCTATTCGTACAGAAAGATTAGTAGATGAAACAGTAACAATTCAGGGAACTTCTTGGGTTCTTAATGTCACTAGAATAATGGTAGAAGCTGAAGGTACTAGAAATGATAAGGATGTAGTAATTAATGCTAAAGGAGATCTAAAGATATTTGCTATTTCAGGTCTCATTCATAGTTTTGTTGGAGATTTCAAACAGGAAATAAGTGGAACAACTGTAAAAGTGTCCATTACTTTGGTAGATACGAACTTGGACATTAAGAATAAACCTGAATCAAAAATGAATCTATTCTCGCAAATTGATACTCTGGCATCCTTTGGATTGGGGGTTACACCAATTAATGATCTTGAGTTCTCTAGTCAATCTAGTTCTGCTACTTCCTCTTATCTTCTCATTGGGAGTTTAGTTGGAGCAATCAGTCTAATTTCTTTTATAATGCTGATGAGTAAACGCAGAATTAGAAGTAATAACTCAACAGATGAGAAACCTATTCACTGGGTTCACTAGCATTATCGGCGGTAAATTGTGCCAGCTGCTAAATCCCCCATCTCTACTGAGAACCTTGTAAAACGATATGATAAGTATAATGAGATTGGTCCAATATCAATAACACTAGAGCGGAAGGGGATCTTTGGTTTCCTTGGACCAAATGGTGCAGGTAAGACCACAACAATTAGAATGATTCTTGGACTAGTGCAACCAAACGAAGGTTCTGTAAGAATTTTTGGTGAAGATCCGTTTAAGAATCCAGTAAAAGCCCTATATAAGATAGGTTATGCCCCGGAACTTCCTAGTTTCCAGACCTTCTTCAGTGGAGAAGATGTGATGAATTTTACTGCTAAGCTTTATGGAATTAACCAATCAGACAAGAGAAGAAGGATCAAGGGACTCATCGAAATGGTAGGGCTTGGTGACCATGCAAGAAAGAAAGTAGGGAAGTATAGCAAGGGAATGGTGCAAAGGTTGTCTGTAGCTCAAGCATTGATTAATGATCCAGAACTTCTTATTTTAGATGAACCGACGTTGGGGATGGATCCTGCTGCCACTATTCACTTTCGAGACTTATTCAAGACATTATCTTCAGAAGGAAAGACTATCTTAATCTCGTCACACCAACTCGATGAAGTTCAGAGGGTAGCTACGCATATAGGAATGATAAATAGGGGTAGAATGGTATTTCAAGGAACTACTGCATCTATATTAGAAGCATTCTCTAAAGAGTTCTCAATAAAGATTGAATTAGAGAAGATAAATGATGATGTTTTAGATAAGATAAAAAAACTTAGTTATGTTAAAGAGGTTAAAATATCGACAAATGGGATTCAAGTAATCCTGAATGAGAAAAAGGATCTAAGGGCAGACCTTGCAGATGATATTATTAAGAGTGGAGGAAGACTCAAAACATTATCTTTACACAACGCTACTATTGAGGATGCATTCATCGAAACATTAAGGAAGGAAAATAAATGAATCAAGGCAAGAGCATCCTTACAATTGGTCAATATGAATGGAGAAGAGCCCTGGCCAGAAAGAAGGTTGCACTACTCATAATATTTACTATCTTAGTGGAATTTCTTCCATTTGCAGTCCTAACCTTGCTGCCTCTGCCTAGCTTTCTTGAAGAAGTTTCAGGGATGATGTGGTTTATCGGTGCTTTAACTCCTCACTTCTTCTTTCTTCAATTTGTTGCTCTGTTAATAGGTTCAGGGTCTACTGCCGAGGAATATGGGCAAGGTACTGCTGATATTATTTTATCAAAACCTATTTCAAAAATGTCGTATTTGATTGGTAAGTTTCTTGGTGGGATGACACTTTTCTCATTTATAGCGTTACTCACAACAGTTCTTGCGATTCTCCTCGCCACTTTCACTTTTGGAGCACAATCGAACCTAGAGTTTGCTCCCACATTGTATCTCTCTTTGATCTTCTCTACTCTGGTCTTTTTTTCATTAGGATTTGTAATGGGAGAAGTGTTCAGATCGCCAACTATAGCTTATCTTATTGCAAGCTCAATTTATATTACCTCCTTTATTTTGGGTCCTTTTCTGGTTTTTGCAAATAGTCTAACTGGAGATCCCTTTTATTTGGATATCAGTAGAGCTCTCCCTACATGGAGTGTTCAGAATTTTCCGATAATTATGTCTCAGGAGCTCTTCCTAGGTTCTGAAACACTGCCATTCATTGCATCATCTGGTCCAGTGGTTGGAGGTACGTTAATAGAGGCATTTATAGGAATTTTAGTGTATTCAAGTATTGGAATTGTGATATCTTTCCTCAGATTTCTGAGGACAGATGTTACCAAGAAATCTATTGATTAAATATTATTTATTAGATTAAATTGGTCTTGCTTCTATTGCTAATAATTCTTCAAAGAAAAGTCGTTTACTTTTCAAAACATTGATCTTGAATCCTAATTTTCTAGAATAATCAAATAATCCATTTACATCTGAGATACTGGAGGATAAGAAAACAATCCTGCCATCTTTTCTTAGTATTCTTGAAATATCTTTTAACCATATCTTGGAGATTTCAATACCGCTTGGTCCACCGTCTATTGCAATATCATTCATTTTTTCAGAAGGCAAATATGGCGGATTAAAAACTGTAAGGTCGAACACATCATCTCTAAATGGAGAAGCAGAATCACAACATATTATGTTGATTTTTGAACCGGTCTTCTTTTTCGCAATAGATATTCTCAGTTTATTCAGTGCATTAAAATCAATGTCTACTCCAACAACAAGCCTATTGTTTTGTTCAAGCTCTAATGCCAATAGCCCAGAGCCAGTGCCTATCTCGAGAACTCTATCTACGGTATATTTTTTGATAACCCTCAATAGTAAAAAAGTATCTTCTTCTGGAGAATAGATATGTTTTGTATCCTTATTTTCCATAATTAATCTCTGCCAACATCTTTGCTAATCCAAATGCTTCTTCAACATTTAACCGTTCAATCCGTTTTTGAAGTAGTGTATATCCTAAAACGTCAATCAACATATTGAGTTCTTTCTCATTATACTTGAGAATGCTCTTTATGGAAGGTGAAACTAATCTTCCACGGAATGAAAACAGTGTTTTCAAAGATGAAACTATCTGTGGATGTATTGGATCAGCTCCTTTAGTTTTGAGGAGAATAACTGCAGAATTCACCAAAGGAGGAGGATTAAAATAATCTTTTTCGATCTCAAAAAGTTTTTGAATTGTGAATCTATTCTGTGCAAGTACACTTACTGCACGATAATTAGGTAAACCCGGCTTAGCAAGAATCTTATCTGCAAACTCCTTTTGGACAGTTACTATACCACGTTTTAATTGTCTATTCGATAACCATTCAATTAATCTTAATGATTTTGAATATGGGATGTTTGAAATAAGAACATCAAATTTACGATCTAGTTTGAATCCATCTCCATGAATCAATTCAAGATTTTTTAAGTATCCTAGTCGTTCTTTTGCTATTTTAAAAAATTTTTGATCTAATTCAACAGATATTACTCGACTTGCAGATTTGCATATCTTCTCTGTAAGATGCCCACCCCCTGTACCTATCTCAAAAACTACTTCCCCTAATTTAATTTCTGAAGCTTTGACAATCCTATCGAGTGTTGTCGGATCTGTTAGAAGATGTTGACCTAGTTTTTGTCTCTTTCTCATCGTTCTCTCAAAGAATTCACTTATTCATTAACGATTTACGAACAAGGTGATCCTCGAGCTACCAGAGATTTCTTCAACGATACGTTTAGCAATAAGTTTTGTTGGTTCCTTTAGATTAGTACGCTCCTGTAGATTGTCAAAATTTTTAAAAGGTAAACGGCTTCGTTCATTGATTATTTGATTCATGAATGTTTTCCCTATTCCCGGAATGAGTTCTAATGCATGTAGTCTGGATGTAACAGGATGTAAAGAATTGAAAATATCAATATATCGATCCTCATTATTTTTTACTATCAGTTCTGCGATAGATTCTAGATCGCTTATTGCATCATTGGAAATCTCTTCATAAGTGAGTTTTCCAAGAACGCTAATAATTTTGGTTCGGCCTTCTTTTCCAATATATATCCGTTCGCCAGCCTGAAATTCCACTCCATTTAAAGCTAGGATTTCAAGCAAGGATAGCCTCTCTTCACCTATTGCTTGTAGGATAGGTCCTTCCCGTCCCCTTATCATCTGAGACTTACCACGCGGACTAAAGTCTAATACATACGCGTATTCTTCATATTTCTTCTGAGATAAACTACTCAATATTTCTAATTCCTTTTATTTCTAAGTAACAGGGTTATTCAATATTCTATGAAAATTTTAGAAAGGAATGTCTCTTTTTTAAAATCGTACATCTTTAACTTCTCCTGCTCTAGCTAATTATGTAGAACCCGATTCACCTTTAAACTTTGTTATTAATACGCAAATGGTATCTTAAAGAGTCAGATGATGGGTCTTATGACTTTTCTTTTTTTACGATATCCAGTATCTTTGTGGATATCTCTTCAGGAAGAAGTTTCTTCCAACCGGAGATAAATACATAAAGCTCTTCTTTGCTCTTCGGTGTAATATTTGTTATTTCGACAGCCTCGCTTTCTGTGAGTTTTGTCTCTTTGACGAGTTTTCTCCTGATACCTTGAGCATCTTTTTTAGATGTCTTTGTGAATTTTAAGATGTAATCAAGAGTTCGTCTCTGAATTTGATCGGCAGTTTCTTCATCAAGTTTATCGAGATATTCTTTAACTTCTGGAAGTGTGAGCAACTTTATCTTTTTTTTATTCTTGACTGGGTTCAATTTTTTAACATCCTTTTTTCAATCATTTTTTATTCTTGGGGGTTAGTGTATGAGGTTTGATATGCTCCAGACGTGCTATCAGCTTCTTTATTTTATTACCTACAGGTACATTAATAACTAGAGACCTAGATCTGATCTCTTTAACTGTTCCTACCAAACCTTGAAACCTTCTATGAGGCATGCCTTTGACTTGACTAGAATCGATATTTATAACTACTTTATCGTCGATGTGATAATCAATCAATACATAAGATAAACCACGTGCTCGCTGACCCTTTTTCAAGAGGGATCTTGTCTTTCTTCTGAATCCTTTACTTCGTGGCATATATTCACACTTTTTGATTGCTAGTCGATGTCTCCCTTAAATCACAGATATAGGTGTTTTGGGGGATTAAAAGGCTTAGAAGTATTGTAGTAACTAATAGATAAATCCTAAAATCTAGCACTACCAAATTTGTGAATTATGTAGTCTTTCCAGATACCTGGTTTTCTTATGTTTAACTGTAATTCTATGCAATCCTGTTATGATATTAGTAATATTTTTATCAAATCATCATAGATTAAGATAATAAACTCTAGACCTTTAAATTGACTTTAAGTATATCAAAGGGCATATCATGATTCATTTTTACTTCCCTTTTCAGTATGCTTGATATATTTGGTTCAACCTTGTCTCCTTCACCTGTGATGAACTGTCTTATGCTCAAACCACCGTCACACTCCATCTTGACTTGTAAGGTCAAATTCTTAACGGATTCTACGGTAAGATTGTAAATCTTCTTGGTGATACATTTGTTTTTATTAGTAGGCAACATCTTGACAGAAGCTTCCTTGAAGACTTCTTCAAGATTCTGTATTTTTTTCTTAGTTATTCGCTTATTCAATGTGAAGGTACTTTGAACATTGATTGTGAACGGTTGCTCACTTCTCGGTCGCTTTTCGATTATTTTTAATTCTTTGAGAAATACGCCATTCCGAAGTTTTCTTATAGCTGATTTTATTCGTTTTGGCTTTCTGATATGAGGTTCCAAAATTTCTGCATAAAATGGACGACCTTCACCTTGAACTAGACTATTGGAGTCTTCACTTCCTATCCATGTGAATTTGATTCTGCCAGCATTAAATATGGAGAGGATTGGGGCAGTTAAACGTTGCTCGATGCTATCCGTTGTGGAGTATCCAGTGAGATTACAGTCTGGACAACCTTTGCCTCTGCATTCTAAGCACCTTCTTCGTTTCTGTGGTATACCTCGTTCTTTTTTCATGTATCGGCCATAAACAAAGATTGATTTAGAGAAGACTTCCACTATATCTATCAGTGAATTGACGATCACAGTAACATCTGGTCGCCTATGTGTCACTTCTGCGTCTAACTGCTTGGATACTTCGTCATTTAGATCTCTGGTGAAGTTTGCCTTAAGGGTCTCTCCTCCTTTGAGCTTAAGGTCAGCCCTAAGTTTATCTTCTTGTTCAATCATTGCTGTAGGTATACGGGCACCAATAACAAAATTGTCAAATTCATAATCACTTAAGGACTTGATCACCATATCAGCATATCTCTCTATAGATGACATTGTAAATCCACAAATTAGGCAGGATTCAGTTTGGTTTTTTTTAACTCCTGCTCTCTTTTTTAACTCTTCACCTTTCATTGCATTGTTAAGACCCTTCTTGTCAGATGGAAATTGGCGTCCTAGACAAGCGTTACATAGAGCATAATTCCACGGAATCTTTTGAAAATAGTTTCCGTTCAACATATTGGATCATTTCACTGCTGCAGACGCTTCATCATCTGCCTGAATTGCCTTCCTCTGCTAGCCTTCATTACAGATTTAGTCTGCTTATATCTAGCCATCATTTCCTTAATCTCTTTTTCACTAGTGCCAGAGCCTTTTGCCATCCGATGAATTCTAGAGGAGTTCAGCAAGTCAGGATTTTGCCTTTCTGTTCTAGTCATAGATTGTATTATTATCCGCCAGTTCTGCATTTTATCCTCTAATCCATTCAAATCTTGATCTTTCATTGCTGATGAGAATCCAGGTACCAAATCGAATATCTTCTTAAGTGAACCCATCTTTTTCATTTGTTCAATCTGATAGTAAAGATCATCTATTGTCATCTTTCCTGATGTGATCCTCTGAAGTTTCTTTGCATCGGCTTCTATCTCAAGGTCTTTAACCCGTTCAAGTAGAGCCTTTATATCACCCATATCGAGTAGTCGTCCAACAAACCGAGATGGTGAGAAAACTTCCAGATCATCCACCCGTTCTCCAGTTCCTATGAAGACTATTCTTGCGCCTGTAGCAGCTGCAGCTGCAAGTGCTCCTCCACCTTTTGCGGCTCCATCAAGTTTAGTTACCACTATGCCTCCTACCGGTGCGATTCTATGGAAGGCTTCGGCTTGGCTAAAACATTGTTGACCGATAGTTCCATCTATAACCAATAGGACTTTATCGGGATTCAGACGATTGATCTCATGCATTTCTTTTAAGAGTCTTTTCTCCTCTTTGTGCCTACCTGCAGTGTCGATTATTATGATATTTTTGTCGCTGGCTTTGAAGTGTTTTACTCCTTCTGATGATACTTTTACAGAATCTTTTGCATTCTCTTTGCCATATACAGGTACATTGATCTTTTCGCAGAGCTTCTTCAATTGTACTAATGCGCCGGGTCTAAAGGTATCTGCACCAACAACGCCGACTCTATAACCTTGTTTACACAGATTACGTGCCAATTTTGCGGTTACGGTTGTTTTTCCACTACCTTGTATACCTGCAAGAAGTATGATGCTGGTTTTGTCTTGCGGAAGTTTAAACTCAATTTCTTCGCCTAGTATTCTGGAAAGTTCTTCATAGAGTATCTTAACTATGTGATCTTTTCTAGGAAGACCTGGTGGAAGTTCCTCCTCTAAGGCCCTCTTCTCGATTTTAGTGGAAAGGGCAAGTACAAGTTTTACGTTGACATCTGCTTGGAGAAGTGATCTTTGAAGATCTTTTACGAATTCTTTTATGGCTGCTTCATCCACAGCTCCTCCTCCAACTAGCTTTTTTACCGCATTTCTGAGACCGTCCTGAAGACCGGAAAGCATCTTTTACAACCTCAGAAAAGATGATATTAACTCTTTTGGGTATTTAGAGTCTTATCAACTAGTTTAGCAGCTTTTATTTCCAGAAAGCCATAGTTATGGAACCAGTACTTCTTCATTTGTTGTACTTCAATTCTCTTTTTGAATATGGGAGAATCAAGTGTGTAAGTTTCTGCTTCGCCTCCTTCAAAGTTAATATTTATGTCGAAACGGCTATTCAATTCCTTAAGTTCTTTAATCATTCCTTCATTTATAATTCGACCTAACCAATTTATGTCTAGTCCTTCAGCCGCTACGCCTACAATCATTACTTTGAATCCTGATTTGATTATGTTCTGCATGTATTCTTCTGGATTCGTCATCCAAGAAGGTGAAATAGCCTTTAAACCTGCTTCATTGCATACTGCTTCAATTCTATCTTTCTGGTATCTACTGGCGAGACCACCGGTTACTACACCTTCAAAAAAGTGTTTTTCCTTAGCTTTTTTTATTGCCTTTGCAAGTTCTTGAACTTCACTTTCTCCTACAGTTTTAAGCTTAGTTTTTACAATTGGTACATCTAGAGCTTGTGATTGAAGATCGGTCCAAGCTATGTTGGGGTAGTGGAAGAGATAACTTTCACTACTTTCAGGCATCATCGTTATGAGGCATGTTAGTTCGTAGCCCTGTTTTTTTGCAATGTAAGCAGCATATGTACTGTCTTTTCCACCTGAGTAGAGTACACCGACTTTCAAGTATATTCTCAATTCATTATTTTAAACCTATCAGTCCTCGATTTTCTTCACATTTCAGTCGGCTCTTCCATGACATCATCTAAGTCTGTTGCATCAGAGATACCATGGAATTAAAGTATATCTTTGGATTATCTGATTTTATTTTTTAAGGGTATTAAATAATTTCTGGATACATAGTGTGATGAAGAACAAAATCGTAACCCTTAATTTCCACTTGATTATCAAACATATGTTAGAAATTATAGGAAAGTATCTATTTTGAGTGAAAATGGTAAAAAAAATAATCAGCATTGGTATTTAAAACATAATGGAATAATGTTACTTACTTTAGTTCTAGGTGTTTCATTTGCAGTTTTAACTATTTATCCATCAGGTTCAATTGTGACGACACAAACATCAAACTCTAACGATGACGATTTTCTAAAAATTCCACTTCAAGGTTCAGAAGATAATACAATTCACTTGGAAGACTATAAAGGTAAAATTGTAGTCCTTGAGTTTATGGCCACTTGGTGTCTAACATGTGCCCAACAAGAACCAATTCTACAAGAGTTACATACAAAATATCAAGATGAAAATTTAGTTGTACTAGCTGTAACAATCGATCCAACTTATGATACACCTGATGTACTGAGCAGTTTTGTTGAAAAGAACGATATCCCTTGGCAGATTACAAGAGATACAAGTCTTATGATGACGAAATATTTCCAAGTATCTGAGATTTCCACTACAATAATCATTTCCCCTGAAGGAGAAGTTGAAAATGAGTTTACTGGTCTTACTGATCTTGATAAGCTTTCAAGAGCGGTAGATGTATTTCTTTGATAACCATTTGTACTCTCTATTGCTAGGAGGGTAATAATATGGTTGATATTGTTTCGATAATGTATCCATTTACAGCAGGAATCTTTGTTTTACTTTCACCGTGTGGATATGCCCTTATCCCAGGCTACATATCTTATCATCTTGGTTCTGAAGTAAGTTTTTCAAGAGCTCTTCAAGGTGGTGTTATTTCTACAATGGGTCTTGTTGCAGTTTTTTCTATTTTGGGTATTACGTCATCATTTATTAGTGGATTAATAAGGCCATATTTGACTCTATTAACAGTTTTTTCAGGTATTGTAGTTATGATTCTTGGTGGATTGATTCTAGGTGGATTTAGTTTTCCATCTTCTTTTTTGAGGTTTAGCGGATCTAGTAGAAGAGGGATGATGGGTTTTTTTGTTTTTGGAATTGCATATGGATTAGGTGCCGCAGGTTGTACTGCACCTGTTTTCTTCTCCATAATCCTGATAGGAATGTTAGACGGTGGAGTTTTTGGTGGTCTTTTAACATTTGTTTTATATGCATTGGGGGTTGGGATTCCATTGATCATCACTAGCATACTTGTTGCAACAGCTAAGCGACCATTATTATTAAAAATTAATAATATCACACCTAGACTCTACAAATTTAGTGGAGTTGTTTTAATATTAGTGGGAATATATCTTATCTATACCTATATGGCATCAGGTTTAGTGGCATAAATAAGATATATTGTAACATTAGAGTTGAAGTTTGTTTAAAGTTGTGGAATTGACAGTATGAAGATTACTATTTTCAATCGCGTTAAGGTTTTTAGTAGGTTGTTCTTCAGAGTATTTAGTTTGATGGTTTTATTTGAGTTCAATTTTCTTTGATGCAATTAGAAAGATATCTTCGTCTCAGCTAACTGAGATAACAGTTGCTTCAGATAGATGCATCGATGTGAGCTGTAAGACAAAAAAGATCTGCAGCATCTGCCAAGATAACTGCACAGTAGATGCGATAAATATCGGTGAAAGAGTTGAAATTGATTGGAACAAATGCATTAAATGTGGTATCTGTGCCTCGGTCTGTCCTACAGAAGTATTCAAGATACAAGCGCCTTCAGATAATAAGATTTTAAGATCCATTGCTGGATCTTCTAAAGATGAAAACATCATAATCGAATGTGACTTTGTGAATAAATCATTTCAAGGAAAAGAGAAAAGACCAAGAACTAGTGATAGAAAAATAATTGTTCCTTGTATTGGACGTTTTTCTGAAACGTTTCTTTTGTTAAGCACTCTTTCAGGAGGAGACAAAGTAGAATATGTTGGCTGTACATCCGATTGTAGTTTCTCGATAGGAAAAGAAGTCATTGATAAGATGTGGTGGAGAACTGAGAACCTCTTTAAAATATTTGAAAAAAAACCAATAGAAAATAAAGAAGATATTCATAGTAATAATAAAGATCAATCTGGAAGAAGGAAACTACTTAGAGAAACTGGTTTTCAGGCTATAGAACTTCTTCTATCACAAAAAGATCAGTCAACGGGTTTATCCAACGTAAATATCAAAACACCGCCGCAAAGAGCCGAACTTCTGCAATTGATAGGGATGTATTCACCTCCAACTATCCTTATTGATAGAAAAGAAATGCCTTTTAGTAATATCAAGTTATCACCTGAAAAATGTCGTCTCAGTGGTATTTGTGCTTCAGTTTGCCCTACGGATGCACTTCAATTCTTGGAGAATTATCAAGGGAAGGAGTTGAGTTTTAAGATTGGGCTTTGTGTAGGATGTGAAGCCTGTGTTTATATTTGTCCTGAAGAAGCTTTAGAGATCAATAAAGAGATAGATCTTGGCCTCTTATCTTCACCGCGACAGACGATAATGAATCTAAAGTATCAGCTTTGCACTAGTTGTGGAAAACAGTTTAGTGTGAAAACAGGTTATGATTCTTCAATTTGTAAGTCTTGTGTTAAATCGCAATCTTTTCTTGAAGAATATGGAAAAGATTCTAAAATATCAAGTTAATAAAAAAAGAAACTTAAATGTCTAGGATTATATTAGATTGTGTGCTAATACATTTGGAGGAAAATAGTTGCCTAAGATACCTAATGGTCCTTTGCTGATATTAGCTCTTACTCTATCAATTGTAGGGCTCTATGCTATGTTAATTTGGGCACCAGTTGAAATAAAACTGGGGGAAAGCTATAGGGTTTTTTATCTTCATGTACCTGCTGCTTGGGTTGCTTACCTAGCTCTTGGAATGTCGTTAGTATCCAGTATTATATATTTGAAAACTAAAAGTTCAAAATTTGATACCTTTGCTGAAGTAACTGCTATTCTAGGGGTACTTTATGCCACATTGACAATAATACTTGGTTCAATTTGGGCGAATGTAGCCTGGGGGACATATTGGAATTGGGATCCTAGAGAAACTACTACACTTATACTTTGGATATCTTATGCTGGATATCTTGGTCTAAGAGCATCTATCGAGAATGTTGAGAAACGGGCAGTGTTACCAGCTATTTACAACATTTTTGCGTTTTCTACAGTTCCTCTTAGCTATATATCTGTAATCTATTGGCAGACACTACATCCACAAATAGTTACAGGTGAAGGAATATCTACAACTCCAGATATGATAACAACTCTTCTCTTGAATTTAGCAGCTTCGTCAGTTATGTTCCTATTCTTTCTGAATTTGCTTTACCGCATTAGAAGAGCAGAAAGGGTTCTAGATGAGTATGAAGAATCTACTTGGAGGTGAAGAATATGCAAATTGACATTCTTATTGCATCGGTGGCTTATTGGGTCATAATAGGTTCTTTCTTTCTAATTATTAGTAGAAGGGTTTCTAAGATAAGTAGAAAGATAGATGATATCGAGAAACGCTTAAGAAAGGAAAAGTGAAACGTGTAGAGCGTTTCCGAACTATTTAGTGTATTTTAGATGTGATAAGAGATGAACAAATTCGCTGTAGAATGTATTGATATTACTAAACAGTATGGACATTTGTATGCATTACGTAAACTCAAGATAAATATTGAGATTGGGGAAATTGTTGGTATTCTAGGTCATAATGGTGCTGGTAAGTCTACATTTCTTAAAATAATAGGAACACATCTTTCTCCTACTGCAGGTTCATTAAATATTCTTGGAAATGATGTGAAGAAGGTAAGGAGTAAAGTAAGGAGGAGTATTGGTTTTATTGGTCATACGAGTTTTATGTATGATGAACTTACTTCTGAAGAGAACCTCAGATTCTATGGAAAGATGTTCTCAATTTATGGTGAACCACTGGAGAGGAAGATTGACCAAGTATTAGATCAAGTTGATATTGATAAATATCGATATGTTGCGATTAAGAAACTTTCTCATGGCTTAAGAAAAAGGGTTGATTTGGCAAGGATATTTCTTCATTCTCCTGAAATTTTGATATTAGATGAACCATTTTCTGGGCTTGATCAAACTGTTGTAGAAACATTAGTAGATTTATTGAAGAAACAGAGTGGTGTCACTAGTTTACTATCTTCACACAGTTTTGAGATTATGGAGGGTTTCTGCAGCAGGATGCTTACGTTTCGTGAAGGGTTAGTTGTAAACGACACCAAAAGTGATTGAGATGGGGCTTCTACGAGATTCATTTAATATTGCTGCCAGAGATATCCTCATTGAATCAAGAAGAGCATATGAGATATTGTCAATAATATTCTTTGCAATCAGTGCAACAGTATTAGCAAGTGTTGCATGGGGAACACCTATTTCAATTACTATTCAGGAAGGGGTAGCTTCTCTTTGGCTAATAATTTTCTTTACAAGTATTCTTCTATTCACCACATCCTTTTCTCGAGAAATGGATCGTGGTACTATAGGAGGATTACGAACCCTGCCTTCACAACCATTAGCTATTCTATTTGGAAAAGTCATATATTCAGTGGTGATGCTACTTCTTGTAATTGTTATTCTGTTGCCTTTATCCATAGTATTTATCAATATTCAACCAACGGTAGAGATCTTTGAGCTTCTCCTTATTCTTATTGTAGGAGTAATTGATCTTTCTTTTGCAGGTTCGTTTATTTCAAGTATTATTATGTACTCAGAAGGAAAGACCTTGCTTTTGCCATTCCTACTGTTTCCTATTTCTATGCCAATTTTTATTCCTGCTCTGCTTTCTAGTGAGAAAGTTCTTCTAGGTCTTGCCTTCACTGAGTACTCAGGCGAACTTCGACTTTTGGGAGCTTTCTTGGTATTGGTGATTATGGTAGCTATTTTTTCGTTTGAAACAATTATAGAAGAATAATATGATTAATTATTGATTTTCTAGATTCTGAGAAATTTCTTTTTTTCGCACTAACCGATTTGGTAATAAACCGATGATTACTCCAATGATCATTAATTGGCCACCTGCCCAAATAAAACCTATTAGCGGACTGTAATTGATGATTAATGAAACTTGATTCTCTTCTAATGATTCAGGGATAATGTAGATATCTTCAAATGGTAAACTCTTTACTCCCACATGAACATATCTTGCTTGAGATTTTAGATTTTCTGAGATAACTGGGGTTACTGTTTCGTCAATGTTCCCATTACGGATAGCCAGATTTATTTTATAGTCGTTCTGATTGGGTTCTTCAATTCTGGAAAATCCCATATACGTGAATGTATAATCACCGACTTCTTCGGGTAAATCACGTTGAAGGGTAGTTGAGTAACTTGTCTGATAAATGGATGTTCCGATAATTCCAATAAAAATCAAGATCATGCTGAGATGAACGATATATCCACCATATCGTCTTTGTCTATTAAATATAATATGAATCATAGAGCTTATTGTTTTTGTACCAGTTTTTCTTGAAAAATCTTTAACATCAAACAAGTAATCCTGACCATGAAGAGATATTGCGAAGATTGATGCAGATATCCCAATAATTGAGTTAATATTCGTAAAACCAAGTATGTAAACGATTGGGGCACTTATTATTCCAATAGATATTGGATATTTTAATTTATAGATAATATCGGAAGAGTCAGTACCTCCCCATCGAAGGATAATTGATATCCCCATAAGCAACACTAGAGATAACATCACCCAAGGAGCTATTGCATTATAGAAACCAGTACCTACACTGAGCTTTGTTCCAATAATTGCCTCATTTAATATAGGGAAAAGTGTTCCCCATATGACAGTTAAACCCATTACTACAAAGAATATATTATTGAAAAGGAAAGAGGACTCTCTACTAGTAATGGATTGGAAAATATTCATACTTTTGACTTGATCATATCTAAAAGCAAGAATTATCAATGAGACTACAAGGCTCAAACCAATGTAAGAACCAAATATTGGGCCTATTCCGGATGCTCCAAAGCCATGGACAGAAGATATGATGCCGCTTCTGGTTATGAAGGTTGCAAGAAGTACAGTTTCGAAGGCCCCTATAGCCAGAAGAACATTCCAGAGTTTCATACCTCGTTTTCTCTCTTGCAACATAACACTGTGTAGAAAGGCAGTTGATATCAACCAAGGAACTAACGAAGCATTTTCAACTGGATCCCAAGCCCAATAACCTCCCCAGCCAAGTACCGTGTATGACCACCATCCGCCTAGAAATATTCCAAATCCAAGAAATAGCCATGAGAATAGAGTCCACTTTCTTATTCGAAATATCCAGTTCTCGTTTTTTGCAAGTAGTCCAGCTAGAGCAAATGCAAAAGGTATAGTGAGGCCTGCATAACCTACGAATAAAGTAGGTGGGTGGATAAGCATTCCTGGGTCTATCAAAAGAGGGTTTAGTCCGTTTCCATCAGGTGGGAAAAAAGCGAGTCTATGAAACGGGTTATTGATGAAAGCAACAAGAGTTAACAAGAAAATGTTTACAGATAGAATTACTGCTAGAGCGTATCCAGTTAATCTATCCTTCTGTTCTCTTAGAACTATGCCTGTCATGAATAAAGAGATAATCCAAGCCCATAGTAGTAGCGAGCCTGATGCACCGCCCCAAAGTGCTCCTATAGTATAGGCAAGTGGTAAACTACTATCTGAATATAGGGCTACATACTCTACGTTAAAATCTCTTATCAAAAAGTAATACAAAAGGATTATCACTGCGGCAGTCAAAAACAAGGTCTGAGCGTAAAGAGCTGCTTTAGAAAAATTGTATATGGATTCATTCTGTGTTCGTGTATAATAAATAAATGATGCAAAAGAGATTATGGTTGCAAGTAGGGCAACAGCAAGTGCTGAATAGCCTACATCCAACGGCTATCCGTCCTCTGGAATAAGATCCTCATATTTGGAAGGACATTTTACTAGAACTTTTTCTGCCTGGAAGAGACCGCTTCTATATTCACCTATTGCAACAACTTCTGTGGAGTGTTCAAGATTGTTTATCATACCTCTGTGAGTTACCGATATACTTTGTTTTCCATCTGTAAGATCGAATGTGGTTATCCCAGAATTATTATCGAAGTAAATGGTATTCAGTATTACTTGCCCGAATAGCTGTACATTTCTGTTCTCTGTATTATCTGTCTTTAGGTCTGAAACACTGATATATGGTGAAATATTTTCGGTGAATAGCCCCATCATTAACACAATGAATATTGCAAGAAGTAATATTATTACTAGAAGTTTACCCTTATTCAACTATTTTTTTTCACCTTTTCTTGCTCTTGAATACTACTTCTAATCTTCTCCAACGTTGTTTTATTCTTCAATTTTAATTTAAGATATTCTAATTCATTTATGTTTTTGTTAATAAAATCTTTTTCTATCTGCTCTAACTTTGAAGTCAATGTATCCTCATCAGACATCAACTGTTCTATTGATTTTCGGGAGCTTCTGAAAGCGTAAACACCACCTCCTATACCCAGAATAATCAAAACTCCAGTACCAATCCATAGCAGATCTATTCCACTACTCCTGTATCCGGCTACTGTAATAGAGAAACTCTCCCCTGCGGATATGCTAATAGAACTATAAGCGTCAACCATATTCCCTTCAATTTCAATTAATCCTTCGCTATCTAGATTATCTGAGGATATTACCGTTACAACATCCGGGTTCAATGTAACAATCACCACTGAGGTATCGTAATACTGTCTCTTTACAAATGAATATTCATTTATGCTTGGTTCGAGACGATATTTGAAATTTATAGTTTGGGAACCATTAGGCATTAAGGGTTCTATGGGATTGAATAAAATTCCAAAATCAGATGGCTCAAGACAGCAATCTTGATCCCAAATAAAATTCATGAAATTATTAGGAATCTCAATCTTGATATCAGGATTGTTTATTACAGTGTCTCCAAAATTTTTAAACTGTAAGAATTCTGTTACATTCAAATAATTTTCTCCGGTTGTGATGAATACATGATGGAAATCGATACTAATATCCTCATCAGAGTGGGTGGGTTCAAAAACATGAATCATTGTTTCATGCCTTGTCTGATTAACTAAGATCATGACGGGATAATCTATTCCCTTATAATTTAATAGAATAAGGTATTGATTACCTAAAGAGAGATTTTCGAAAATAAATGAAGTCTCATTTGAAGTAACATTTTCAACTATCATATTGCTTGAGTTGATCAACAAAGTATTCATTTTAGATTGTCCATCATGCCCGTTTACAATCACGTCTATCTGGCCTGTTTCTTGTGCAAAAGCTGAGCCAAAACATATGCTGCATAAAGTCAAGGAAAAAACGAAAAAAAGCATGATGAATATTGCGTTGTGTGTAATTTTGTTATTGAAATTTGAATTCATTTTTAATTCATCATTGTACTTATGTGTATGTTGCCTGCTAGAGTAAATGTGATTAAGTTTACACTAATACTTTTCTATTATCGTTTGAAAGAATATAAATAGAAATCTACATGTCTGTTATTGAAACGTTATTATTGGAAAAATAATAACAGTTAACTATGTATTAGTCACATAATGAAAGATTTCACTTAAAAGGGGAAGCAGAGTTGTTAATAGATATTCGTCTAGAAGACCATAAGGTCCTTGTGGTTGGGGGAGGAAAGATCGCTGAAAGAAAGACTCTGCAACTTATAGATAGTGGATCTGAAGTCACGCTAGTTGGTCAGGAGTTCACTAAGAAACTTATAGAGTTAGATGAATCAGGGCAAGTGAATCTGGAAAAAAAGGAAGTGATAGATGGAATACTAAGGTCATATCGGAAGCTCGAACTCAGTATAGTAATAGTAGCTTCTGATAATAAATTACTTAATGAAAAGGTTGCAAAAGAGGCGAGAACTCTTGGTTTACTCGTTTGTGTGGTGGATAATCCTTCGATAAGTGATTTTTTTATACCTGCAGTTGCAAAGGTGGGCAATATTCGTGTGGCGGTTTCAACTAAGGGAAAAAGTCCGGCTATGGCTGGTGTAATTCGGCGTAGAATTGAAAAAATGATAACTATGAAGGATATTCGTAGTATTGAGTTACAGAGTTATGCTAGAAACATAGCCAAGAATCATATTCCTTCTCCAAATGAACGTAGGAAAGTTCTTCTTCAAATAATTGAAAATAATAAAATAAATACATTTTTAATAAATGATCAAGTAAGTGAAGCTAAGGATTTGGTGAAGAAGATAATATTACAGGTCGGGAAGAGTAATTGAGTTTTCCGAATGTTAGGATGTGTAGATTGCGGAAAACAGAGAATATTAGAAGAATGATCCGGGATGTTAGACCTTCTTCGGATGATTTGATTTTACCGATATTCGTTCAAGAAGGACTAAAGAAATCCATTTCGATTCCTTCTATGCCGAATGTTAACAGGGTTTCAGTCGAGCAGGCAGTTGAAGAGGGGAAAGAAGCAGTGAGTTTAGGGATACCTGCTGTAATTCTATTTGGGATTCCGTCTGAGAAGAATGAGGGAGGGTCATCAGCATACAATAGGAACGGAATTATTCAGACAACTGTAAGAAAAATGAAAGAGAAATTAGGTGAAGATTTGGTGATAATAACGGATACATGTCTATGTGGATATACTATTCATGGTCACTGTGGAATCATTGATGAAGGTAAAATTCTAAATGACGAAACTTTAGAATTGTATGGAAAAATCGCTGTAAGTCAGGCTGAGTCAGGGTCAGATATTGTTGCTCCTTCCGGAATGATGGATGGGCAAGTTAAGGTGATAAGATATGCATTACACAAGGAGGGATATTCAGACAAAATGATTATGGCTTATTCAGCAAAGTTTGCTTCAGCTTTTTATGCTCCGTTTCGTGAGGCAGTAGATTCTGCACCTCAATTCGGGGACAGAAGAGGTTATCAGATGAATTATTCAAATCCAGATGAAGTGATGCGTGAAATTAAACTCGATATTGAGGAAGGGGCAGATATCGTTATGGTAAAGCCTGCTTTGGCGTATCTTGATATAATTCATAGAGTCAAATCTCAAATCAATATTCCTTTAGCTGCTTACAATGTAAGTGGTGAGTATTCTTTAGTGAAAGCTGCTGCAGAGAAAGGATGGGTTGATGAAAAGAAGATAATTTTGGAAGTGATAACAGCGATAAAGCGTGCAGGTTCAGATCTTATCATTACAAATCATGCCAAAGACGTAGCTAGATGGCTAAACAACAAGTGATCGAGCCTTATTTTTCTTTGGAACATATCCATTGGTTAAGTTCGGTGAAGCATTGCTTATTGTTGCTGGTTCTTAGAGCTCTTCGAAATTCGATAATGAGATATATTGCGGTTGGTGAGTCATTCTTCATGAATTTGATTCTTAATGGTTTGAAACTAATTCCCAAAGCTCTGTCTTCTCTTCTTTTGAAAATATTGTCAAATCCATGAAATATGTCTGTAACATCTTTTTTATTGATTTGAAGATGATATCTTTGCTTCTTCTTTTTGTCGTTACCATAAAAAACTAATCTGTCATTCATTAGTGAAAGTTCGCCTTCGTATCGGTGGAGGGGTTTAGCAAATCCTGTATGAGCTGCCAGCCAATCTATAAATCCCCGATTACGAATATCCTCTTCAAATGCCATTAAGGTACTAGTTTCCTTGATAACCATAATAGCAATTGTTTAATTTCGATATATAAAATATTTCCAGTGAAAAGTTGGGTATAACTAAGATAGATTAAGTTTAACCATATATCCGTTCAGAGAAAATATTGTGAAATAATGAAATGGTGCGGGGAGTGGGATTCGAACCCACGAACTCCTAGAAGACAGGCGCCTCAGGCCTGCGCCTTTGACCTGGCTTGGCAACCCCCGCTCTTGATAATCGCAACGAGATGCTCTTTTTAATAACTATTTACCATGAAAGGAAATATAGATGGATAAGTAAATAGTTACAATGCCTTCAATAGGGAAGAATAATCGATAAAGTATGATTTTTACGCTTAAGAGAGATTCATTACTATAAAGTTAGATATCAATTTCTTCGCTGAATCATCATAGCTACACCGATTGAGGTAAGTATCATAAATGCGCCAACGATAACAAACCAATAGAATCTATGAAATATTTTGGAGACATACAACATTACACCAACAAAAAACACAGAAAAGAACTCGATGAGCTTGTAAAAAAAACTTGATTTCTGCGCAAAAAATGGAACCAGAATAGACACAGACACACTCAAGAAGATGTATCTAACCATACATAGAGCAAGAATAAGTGGTCTCACAACAACATAGTAATCTCAATAAATCGATATCTATATTATTAATAGAAAATCCATATATTTTTTAGGATGACAAGTATTACTCGGTTTTAGTTGGGGTTTCTTACCCCACTCCTAAAAGATCCATTAGGTCTTAAAAAATATGGTGAAAAATGTATTACGTTAAAAGGTGAGAAAGTAAAAAAGTAGAGGTGAAAAAATGATTACAGATTATTTTTATCAAAACGAGATAAGATGTGAATATGAAAAAGATTCATCCCCAGAGAATATCGATTCTATTCCAAATACAATCTTAGGAGATTCCAGGGTACCTGCAGAAGAAAGAATATATACATTAATATTATATTGAAATTTCTACTTATTAAGGATAAGTGAAAGAAGTTAGCTAAGATAAACAATTACATTATCATTGGCATAATAATAGCTTCCATAGTTGGAGTTACTGCAATTTTCGTATTACCTCCATATATTGAACAAGAAGAACCGAAAGAAGAAGCTCCAAATATTGAACAAGAAGAACCGAAAGAAGAAGCTCCAAATATTGAACAAGAAGAACCGAAAGAAGAAGCTCCAAATATTGAACAAGAAGAACCGAAAGAAGAAGCTCCAAATATTGAACAAGAATATCTTAATATTATTGGTGAAGAACAACCAGATGAAGTCAATCTACAAGATCTTGTTGATATTGGACTTGCATTTTTTAAAGGAGATCAACCACTATTTAACCAAGGGGCACCTTGCAGCGAATGCCATAGCCTCACATCAATGGGACTTAGTGGAAATAAGATAGGGCCAGATTTATCAAAAGCTTTTCTTGAGCCTCCAAACTGGTTTCAGGATATACCAGATTTCAAAGGGGATAAAGATCAACTCACAAATTATCTGAAAGGATTAGAACCATCATCTGAAAGAATGAGACTTGGGTTACAAGATAAACCACTAACCATAAGTGAAATTGAGGCTCTTGTGGAACTTCTGATACATGCTTCAAACCAAGAATAAGACACCATCTGTATAACCCATAAACATAAAGGTATCATAGACCTTAAAATTAAGGTTGGTTAATAAGAAAAGTGATGTTCCTGCAAAGAAAGCATTTGTAGAACATTTGAAAAAGAAAGGATTTGATGGCGTAAAAGTAATATCATAACCTTCAGATATTATTGCTTACAAAAATGGTGAAAAACATTATTTTGAAATTAAGTATACGGCAAGAAAAAAGGATTATTTTGGGGAAGCAACTCTCACAGAATGGGAAGCTGCATTTAAACGAAAACAATTCAGATTTGTGATAGCCAAGAAAACAAATGAACATTTTGAATTTGAAGAATTTACTCCGGAAGATTTTTTACAATATTCCACGATTCCACCCGCAAAAATATTTTTTAATATTAAATTAAATAAATTGGAACGAAAAAAACATGAAATAAAGTATAGGATACCAAAGAATAGGTCAAGAAGAGCAATAAAGGCTTCAAAAGAAAAAATTGATTATCTAATTAAAAAATTTCAGGAACTAAAAGAAATGGATTAAATCAATTTAGTATGGATGTTCGTATTGAGTATGCCTGATTCTTACAATCCTAATATTAGGATTGCTTCAATAAAGGCTGCTACAAAAAGCATTACAAAAACTGTCAAAATAAGAAAAGCAGTTCTAAATAACTCATTTTTAAACCGACCGCGAAGTAGTCCTATTACAAGAAAGATACTCTGTGTAATAGCTATAGAGTATGATATGAATTCTAGCCATGCGAACGGAAAAACAAGTAACCCCAATAGAAGCAATATTCCCGGTAAGTTTACCGACATGCCTGATGCAGCTATAACTACACCTGTTGTATGAAGTATTATGATACCAATAATTGGACCCAAGACAGGTATGAACATAATTGCAGCAATCAAGAAATTGTTGGCAAAAATTGGCTCTGTCGCTATTTCAGGAAGACTACTTTCGAATCCTTCTAGAATATCTTCACTTTCACTGGTACTTAACGGAGAGAAAGAGCCTATAGCTATAACAATGATGACTAGGAGTAAATTTGCTACAAACAACCATTTCCATTGTTGCCAACCAAGATTCTGAATTTTAGACTTGATTCCGGTGGATTGAACGTCCATCTATTGCAAAGATGGTTATAACTAGGTTATTACCGTTTACGTTCAATTAATAGTGGTTAAAGCAAGAACATGCACAAACCAAATTTATGTGTATTAAGAACATCTATAGAGAATTACAAGGTCAATATGATGCCTCGGAGCTCGGTCTTAACCTCCGCATATTTCGAACCCTACCACATTGTGTACACTTATACGTCGCTCTCCCTCGAGGATTGTAAGAGGCCTCCTCGTCATTCAATATTTCATGATCAGTCCTCGTTAAGCAACTATCGCACTGACGAAACTCCATCAAACGGCATTGTACTAGTAGCTTTTAGCCATAAGTATTGCGAATCTGGACATATTCATAAGCAGCTAGCCTCGAGTTTGGGCTTACAAGTATGGTTCCGAACCATTTAGGGAACGGGCCCGCAGGGATTCGAACCCCGGATCTTTGGCTCCGAAGGCTTGCGTGTTTCTTCAACTCAACGCCTTATCCTGACTGGGCTACGGGCCCGACTGCTTGATGGGGATATCTATTCTAAAATGTGTCGTTATGGTCCAATAGATTCAGGTATAGATTTCTTGAAGTCAGGTTCTAAAACACCTTTCTCAGTAATTATTGCAGTTACTATCTCTGGTGGGGTCATATCGAATGCAGGGTTGAATATCTTTATTTTCTTTGGTGCAATCCGCTTTCTACCTATCTTATAAATTTCATCTGCACTACGTTCTTCAATGATTACATTAGACCAATTAGTTTCAAGATCAAAAGTTGAAGCTGGAGCAGCACAATAGAATGGGATATTATGCCTTTTAGCTAAAACAGCTATTTGGTATGTTCCTATCTTGTTGAAAATGTGTCCGGTTTTAGTTATTCTATCAGCTCCAACTATAACCTTGTCAATAAATCCTCTACTCATTACTGACCCAACCATCGTATCAGATATCAATGTAACATGGAAATTGTCCCGACTTAATTCAAAAGCAGTTAATCTTGACCCTTGAAGAGCTGGTCGCGTCTCAGTAGCAAAAATTTGTATACACTTATCTTCTGCAGAGGCAGCCCTAACTACCCCCAACGCAGTTCCGTAACCTACTGTCGCTAGTGCACCCGCATTCTGCTGGTTTTAGAACCATTTACAGTGGGTAAGCACTGTATCGCCATCCTCAAGTAGGCTAGAACCGTTCCGACCAATCTCTTTGCAATTTGCTACATCTTCATCTCCCATACATTCAGCTTCTTTGATGATCATCTGCCTCAGAAAGTCCATGTTTCCATCTGTGTTCAAGGCTTTATTGTAAATTCTCTTTACACCCCAAGATAGATTTACTGCGGTAGGTCTTGTTTCTGTGAGTTCTCTACCTGCAACTTCAAGCTCGGTCATTAAATCCAGCTTCGTTTTTGCTTTACTGTTATTTGCCACTAGAGCTAGGCCCATTGCTGCAGCTACTCCGATAGCTGGGGCCCCTCTTACATTCATGTTTCTTATCGCTTTGGCTACCTGAACATGATCTGTACAATGAATGTATGTGAATTGGTTCGGGAGTTTACGTTGGTCAATTAGAACTACGGATCCATCAGTCCATCTTACAGTTCTCTCGTTATAGAAGTTCACCATGACCTTACATACCACATCTCCAAAATAATGTAATTAAAAGTAGTGGCTAATCTAAGGAGTTGGAATGGTTTAAAAGAGGATTTAATTCACGTGGAGATGGTTTGTCTGAAGAAATTCAAGTAATTTCTGGGCGACTATCTGAAGATGGTGCCTATATAACAGCTGTAACAGGCAAGAGTGAACTAGAGGAAAAAGGATATGGAGATGCTGAAGGCAAGAAATTGATATTGAAAGATTATGAAACATTATTTCTTATCTATACAGGAAGACTGAAGGTCAGAAAAGGTAGAGCAATAATCACACTTGACGATATGGTTGAATTTTCTCTCAAACGGGATCCAGATGCCTGGACCAAGTTTCTGATATATCGAGATTTGAGGAGCCGAGGATATGTTGCAAAGGAAGGTTTTGGTTTCGGCGTAGATTTTAGGGTTTACAGTAGGGGCGAGTTTGGAGTAAAACCTGCAAAATATGTAGTATCTGGACTTGATCAAGGGAGAGAAATAACTGTAAAGAACATGAGTAAATCTGTAGACCAGATTTCAAGAATGGGAAAAGAACCCATAGTTGCTGTTATAGAAAGCAGAGGTGAAGTTATTTACTACAAGATTTCACGCGAAAGACTTGAAAACCTTAAAACTACTCCCTAGAACTCATCTCAAGTCTGATAGCGAGAAGAACCGATCATGAGCAAAACGATAGACCTCATGTTACTCACTAGACCTGTAAATTCAATAATGGTGGGCTTTGCTGTAATCGTCGGTATATCTGTTTCAGCCCCTAATCAACTACTTTCAGTACCAACATTACTGGGCTTCTTAACAGGCTTTCTCATCTCAAGCTATTCTATGGTAGTAAATGATTGGTATGATTTGGAAGTAGATCGAATTAACAGCCCAGATCGACCTTTAGCAAGCGGTAGAATTCATCCAAAAACCGCAGCAGTATTTGCAGGTATAATGTTAACTATTGGATTAATATCTTCCATTCTTATCGGTCTAGACACTTTCATTATTGCCTCGGTTTTTGCCGCGATAGCATGGATATATAACTACCGAGGAAAAAAACAGATGTTATTAGGCAACATGATGGTGGCAGCTTCCGTAGCTATACCTTACATCTATGGAGGAGCTACTGTTGGAATGATAGATGATCGCCTACTTTGGTTCCTTGCACTCACTTCATTTCTAGCAGCCACTGGACGAGAAATCATAAAGACAATCGCAGATGTGAATGGGGATGCCGCAAGACAGGTTAAGTCAATTGCAAGAGTTTATGGATCTAGAATTGCTGCCTATGCAGGTGCATTCTTCTTTCTCGGAGCTGTAGGTTCCACTGTTATCCCAATCCTCGTAGGTGAAGTTGGAATCGTTTTTACAGTACTTATTCTAATTCCAGATATATTATTCATATATGCAGCAGTAAGAATAATTATGGACTACTCAAAGTTGAAAGCTCTGCAAATAAAGAAACTGGCATTGATTGGTATGATAATAGGTATGCTTATCTTCATTATAGGAGCATCATACTAGACCTAGTTGAGTTGCCATGTGGGTTGAAAAGTACCGTCCTACAAATCCTAACATGATCATTGGTAATGAGGAGACCCGACTCAATTTCATTAGATGGCTCAAGAATTGGGGAAAGAAGAGTAAACCATCTCTCATATTGGGGCCTCCAGGAGTAGGAAAGACTACTCTCGTCCACGCTGTCTCAAAGGACCTTGGATATGAAGTTCTTGAATTGAATGCAAGTGATGTTAGAACGAAGACCAAACTTGAGAAACGATTAGGTCCATCAAGGACCAACTCAACTTTGTTTGAAGAAAAGATATTGATATTTTTAGATGAAGTTGACGGTATTTATGGCCGCCAAGATAAAGGTGGGATAGAGTTTCTTCTGGATTTAATCAAGAATAGTAGAAATCCTATCGTTATGGTAGCCAATGTTGAAGATAACAAGAAGATGATTCGGCTGATTAAGAGTTCACAGGTATTTAGGTTCCGAAGGGTTCCTCCAAAGCTTCTTGAAATAGCTGTAAAAAATATTTTTAGAAGAGAAGGTCTGACAATAGACCAATTAAAACTGGAGATGATTGTAAGGGATGCCTATGGCGATGTAAGAGCTGCAATAAATACTGCACAAATCACTTCTTCAGGAACCGAAGAAATAATTTCAGAGTTGCGGGACATCCAAATAAGCCCAATCGAATCATTAAAAATATTCTTTGACGCCTCCACAAACAAGGAAGCTTATTTGGCATTAAGCGGTTGCAAAATGCAGCCAAGAGACAAGGTTCGAGCCATCTTTCAAAGCATACTTTGCAGTAAATTAGATGGGGAAAAGCTGATTGAAATTATGCAAGAGCTCTCTAAAGCGGATGAATTGGTAGCAAAAATCAGTAAAAACCACAATTGGATATTATTAAGATACTTCGATCGAATACTTGCAGGCTCACTCTTTACCGCCTTACAAGGTACACAAGTCCGATATAGTGAACAATCTTTGCCATGGAAACTTCAACTAAGAATATGGAATGATAGAGTACAACTCAAAAATATCTCTTTACGTCTTGCGAAGCAATATCATTTATCAAGTAAAGATGCAATACTATTCTATCTACCCTATATCGTGTTACTCAGTAACTTGAAGAATTATGAAAAACGTATTATAGATGGATTGCATCTCGATGAATCATCTGTAAAGGTTCTCAGGAGGGAAGCTCAAAAAGTTTCACAGGAGATACGAAAAGGATGAAAATAATTGTTGGAGAATGGTTCAGAATGCCTCAAGTAGGAGGAGATATTTTTAGAAGTCTTGTTAAAGATGCAGGATTACAGTATGACAAGACCAGAGGTTTCCTTGCTTCCTCCGAAACTGATTTGGGTCTTGTGACAACTATACTGGGAAATACGTTAAAAGAGAATGTAGTGGTTTTGCTGAAGTGCTTCATATGCGGTGCTTCTATCGAATGTGAAGAATGTAAATACAAAGATGCATGTCAATCCTCTAAGGTCTTTCAATCATGTATATGCAAAGATTGTGATATTAAGGAAGAAGTTTCAAATATTTACTCTATGCGTTTCACCGAGCTAAGAGGCTGAAGATGCTGTTTACTTTCTTGCCATAGATACAGCATGAGGAAGCTCAGGAAGAATAATCTCTAATGCTGGCTCAATCGCATTTGGTGATCCAGGGATACAATAAACAATCCGATCATTGATTACACCAGCAGTTGCTCTAGACAATTGGGCAGGAGAACCGATCTGATGGAAGCTAATGTTTCTAAAAACTTCTCCAAAACCCTCAAGCTCTTTATCGAAGAGAGGGTGAATTGATTCTATGGTTACATCTCTTGGCGATATACCGGTTCCGCCAGTTATTATAACAGCCTCCGCTCCTTCATCATATATGCTTTTGAAAAGGGTAAGTCTTATCATCTCAATATTATCATCAATAAGTTTCTGCGAGACAATCTGGTAACCAGTCTTCTCAACCATCTTTCTGATTAATGCTCCTGATTGATCATCCACTTCCTTTTCGTTTTGTGCGTCATGATATTTGGATGTGCTGACCGTAATAATGCTTAGTTTAACATCATGCGGCGCCGCCTTTTGATGCTCTTGGTAAGGTTTCATCGTTTCACCTTCCTAACAACACGAATATTTGATATCTCAGTAAATGGGTACTGTCCATTCTCATCCTTTTCATACATCTTAAGCACATCCCAAATATTCAAAAGAGCAGTTGTAACTGCAACAAGAGCTTCCATCTCGACCCCTGTCTTGCCAGTTGCAACCACTATTGCTGTGGCCTTCAAACCTGAATTAATAAACTCAAACTTCACATCAGTACGCTCTAAAGACAACGGATGACACAATGGAATAACTGTAGGAGTCAACTTCGCGCCTTGAATACCTGCAATAATGGCAATCTGCATTGGATCACCCTTCTTAACTTCACCAGATTTTATCCTCTTCTGGGTTTCAGCAGTAAGCCTAATCTCCCCAGTCGCCGTAGCCTCACGATACTGAACTTTCTTTTCGTGAATGTCAATCATATGAACACCCATCATTATACGCCTAAAAGAATGTTATAAAATTAGATGTCCTTGAATTTATATTTTACATAGTCTTCAGTATAATTATGGTCCCGCGGGTCGGATTACCATGGAGTTGATCACTCCATTTTGAATTCGCCGAACTGAAGATACTCTCTTCAACTCACCGACGACATCCCGGTATCCATGTGTAAGCTTGACAGGCTGGTAAAGTCAGCCTCAAGCCGGCCTCTACAGCGTCTCCCCCTCTTTCAGGGAGGGTCGGAAGCTCTGCCAAGCTGAGCTACCGC
>Ga0187827_10000536_pt1 | contig 59382 bp, 55 predicted proteins | sample ETNtaG_39_FD_167969 | JGI IMG/M metagenome (GOLD analysis project Ga0187827, IMG submission 167969) | Marine microbial and viral communities from oxygen minimum zone, Eastern Pacific Ocean - ETNP2014_SV_150_PacBio MetaG (Illumina Assembly) | ecosystem: Environmental > Aquatic > Marine > Hypoxic...
CACCCCGACTCCGACTCTGACACCCACCCCGACTCCGACTCTGACACCCACCCCAACTCCGACTCTGACACCGACTCCTACTCAGACCCCTACTCCAGCCCCACCTCCTATAGAGCAAATTAAAGATGGTTCATTGGCCGGATTAGGTATCAAGAATGAGGCTTATATAGAATATTCGGGAGACATAGATGAATGGATATTTGTTCCAAGTTCGGGAATGATAAATACCCCAATAAGCATTTCCGTGAGCACGGATAACCCCGATGCAGACGGGTACCTGGAATTCATTTCACCTTCTGGTGATGTGATAGGAGCGGATGACGATAGCGGATATAACATGATGCCGTTCGTTAGCAATGTACTGCTACCCGAAAGTGGCGTATACACTGTTATATTTATGCTATTAGATGGAAGCTACGGTGGATATACACTACTAGTGGATACGTTCGATCCAGAGTCTCCTTCACAGCCACTAACACCTGAAGCCACATCTACACCAGTGGCAACCACATCCTCAAATACGACAGAAATCGTTGATCCTTTAAGCAGTAGAAATGGTAGTGATGCAATTAATCCCCTTATCAAATATTCTGCTGAAGCCGGGGATAAAATTGTTGACCAGAGTTCACTGTCTCGGTATGACCAAAACAACTATCTTAACTATGATTCATTTGATTTTTTCGGGAAATACCAGGGCAACAATGCTCAAGATTTAATACCTAAACCTGATCCTACCGACACTGTTTCTCTTCCTAGCAATTTTCCAATCCTCGGAAATGTCTTCACCATAGAAGTTCAAGTCTACTCAGCTGCCCACCCAAATATGGGTCATAGAACAATCATTGGCAATGGTGCCAATCCTGCTAAAAGCGAGCGGGACAGGCCTCCAACTATCACATTTAACAAGGTAAATGGGGTAAACCAAGTTAGGTATGGCTTTGGTGTCGGGCCCGACCAAAAGGGAAAACGAAGAATTGTTAATACCGATATGGCTGAAGATCAGTGGTATCACATCGCTTTTACCTTTGATGGCACCACGACCAAATTATTCATTGATGGCGTAGAAATTGACAGCTCTGATTTTATATCAGGTTTAATTCCTCACCCTGTACCCATTTCAGTGATCGGGCGAAAATTTTTAGGAAAAATGGATGAGGTACGCATTTGGAACATAGCCAGAACACAGGAGGCTATTCAATCCACATTGACAAGTAAACTTATTGGTGATGAACCAGGATTGATTGCTTATTATCCGATGGACGTTGATCAAAATTGGGAGTTAATTGATAAAGGTCCAAATAATCATCACGCCACTATTACAAATGTTGAAATTTTACATCGCCATAGCTCATTAGAATGCCCTAACGCCAATGGCACCCTGGCCTGTCCTTATCCAACAATAAGAGAAGCATTGGATAGTGCGCAGCCAGGAGATACCATATTTATAAAAGAAGGTAGATACCCAGAGGTAATCTTCAAAGAATTATTCAATCAATCATACGAGACAAATGGTCCAAAAATTACACTCAGGGGTGAAAGTGCAAATGTCATATTGGACGGCACAGTCCCGCTAATAGCAAACTGGGAACTCGTGAACGGTAGATATGAGGCTTCAGTTGACATGAACCAACTGTCAACTGCCGCCGGCGCAAAAGTCGAAAACATTTACGCTTTGTGGGTAGATAACAGGTATATGATTCCGGCAATGCCTGTTAATTTCACAAACCCTACAGATGTTTCAACAAGCACTCAAAACAATCGGGAAATTGGCACTGTATTTGGTTTAAATCTAACTTCTCCTTATTACCTGCCAGGAGAACATACTTTAGAAGTGCAAGATGAGTATATCGTTGGCGATATAGATAACCTGGATGCTAAAGAGGAATGGTCATATGATGAAGTAAATAAGAAATTGCATCTTATTCCCGGGGATAAGATTCCGGATTCAGTAAATGTGCGAGTGAGGGTTCGTACAAAAATTGTTAATATGGAATTTTCGGATAATTTGGAGTTCCATAATTTACATTTTTTTGCAGGCTCATTTGATTTTTTAAGGGCTAGCTATATCCTCTTTGAAGGTTCTAAGTTCTCCCATAGTTGGGAAGCCGGAATCAGTTACCTTCGGCCAGGATACGATGCAGACTGGCAGCGAGGGAATGCTTTTAAGGGTGGGACAAATAACACCGTAAGAAATTCTATTTTTCAATATATAAATGATGCAAGACCTCTTAAGTTCAGCGGGTCGATGTATCCATTAGTTGAGAACGTTTTATTTCAATACAACGACTGGTTTAAGAACACAGTATGGACTCCTAGCTCGAATGATAATTTCAGAGGAGGCAACAAATGGTATGACATAATAAGTACTGTCGGTGGGAGTACTTGGCGATATGTCACGAGCCAACAAAATCATACCGGCGGCATTAGTCCAGGATTAAACTCACTGGTCGAGTATGCAAGAGTACAAGATCAATACATCAATATCGATGGGAGTGGAATTCAGAGAACCAGAGGCAATGCAACGAATTCAACGACTCGATATAGCTGGCTTTTAAATACTCAGCGCAACGGAATGAGGCTTGATAGCAGTTGCGGTGGTACTGATGCTGTTATACATAATGTGGTATCGGCAGGGAACAAACTAGCCTTTAGATTAAAAGGCGACAGACACAGGGCATTCCATTTACTTGGCTATGACACTAATCAAAATGACATTTCTATGCCCAGAAATAAATATTGCGGGGATGACCCGGTAAATGACCATTCTGAAACTATGGCAGGTAATTTAAATTCTCGCCTACTTAATTCAGTTGCAGAAAAGAACATATCGGCACATACACCAGATGCCGGTGACCCAAATGTTACTGCAGGGAATGGCGCAGCTATCGCAGAAAATATTAGCAATGAATTCCTACTCAACCAGTCTGGTATTTGGTACGGAAGGGCATTGGATGAAGACAAAATACCACCTTTCACATACCCACATTTTGAATTGCAGGATCCGTGGGTTGAAAACCGAGAAAGATCTGATGCATCCTTACAATCACAGTTTGGATTAAATCCATTTACAGAGGGTGTCCAAGGTTATGATTTTAGGCCTAGACAGGGTTCACCGTTAGTAGATGGCGGTGTAGTAATTTCAGGCATTAATAATGGAGAGGATATTGACCAAAATAAGGCTCCTAACCACCCTCCATCATATCCCGGACAGCATAGAGAATTTATAGGTGATGCCCCAGATATAGGGGCCTATGAGTATGGCGATTCCGTCTACTGGATTCCAGGGTACAGGTACTATTATCCAAGTGTACCTATTCCGGGAAACGGAGCAGTGGATGTAGCCCCCGAATATGGTCTGTCATTTAATTATCCTTGGAAAACGGATTACTCAAACACGACAGCTCAAGTCACAATAAATGGCCCTGGAGTGAATAAAACGATCACTTTAAGTTACCCTAATAATGTAGTCTTTGAAACGTTTCTACCAGGTCAAATCTACAATTGGTCAGTTACAGTCGATGGGGTTATTAGTAACACCTGGCACTTTACCGTAGCCAATAAAATACACCCATTAAGTGACAGATCTGTTGATATTAATGCCGATGATGAAAAGCTCCTTCCAAACCATAACAAAAGTCTGAGTTTGTCCGACGGGGTTTTATCTTTCTTGAAGTTTGATATCCCTTCTTCTATTGATTCTGATTACCAGGTATTCCTAAATTTAACACCGGAAACACTGACATCATTAAATGGCCAAATTATGTTATACAAATACAACTATCAGGGCTGGGGAGAGAAACTAGACACAGATAATATTGGTTTGCTGGATCATAGTTTGCTAACAGCTTTAAAAAGCATTTCCACGACCAACACCTCTTCCACGCTGTCAGTAGAAATCACTGACTATATTGATTCACCCGGAGAAATTTCGTTCGCTTTGGGAGTATTGGACCCTAATGATCAATTATCCTTCTTCAGTAAGGAAAAAATGATTACTGATGGAGTTGACCTTTATGTGTTGGCAGGTGACCTTCTTGGGCCTTCAGGTAATGGAAGCGGGTATGCGCCCTATACTGATGTATGGCCCAATATCTCCTTCTTGGAAAAAGATTAGTAAACCCGATGTCAGACAGTCAACTTGATCGGCTAACATCCTACGTCAAGGGGGTCAGCCGACCCCCTTGGGACCGCTGCAGATGAACTTCCTGTAAAGTCAGGTTACCCGCGCCTGTTTGATTGTAAAACCGCCAATAACCATTGTCGTGACAAACCAACCTATGAACCCGATGAACCATATTATTCCACCTACAGCCTCTATGGCCGTGGTTGAATCTAGACCAGGATCTCCGGCTGGAATTACTCCACCTATCAAAAGCAATAGTCCAAATAATCCAGTAAATGCACCTAATATGAGGTTCAGATTTTTTTGCCTAACTATTGCTATTCCTAGCAACAATATGGATGCGCCAATTAAAGAAAAGGAACTGTGCGCTATACCTTCTGAAATGGCATAAGCGACAGCGGCGTCACCACCCCGTTCTGTATACGAAGTGTCAAGCAAAGACATTTGCAGGCCGCTTGAAACAACAAGTATTGCGGCCGCCAAAAAGGCTAAAACTGAAGCCAATCCAGCGATGTCGGATCCAGGTCTGTTTTCACCTTGCATGGAACGAGCTAGGTATGCCGTACCAATCAAAGTAGCCAATATTGAAATAGTAAATACCGTTCCTGAAAGCGCAGACTGCATCGAGCTATCAATAAGCTGTTGCGCCGCAACAGCAAAGCTGTCAGTTTCTGACGTCGAAGTCTCTAAAAACGTGGTGATGAAGCCTAATATCATCCCACCCAGCATCATAGAGCCCGTAAGCATTTTAGATCCCATTATGAAACTCCTAAACCAGAGTTATTTCTCTATATACAGTGATATTTGGGCTATATTTTATAAAGCAAAGTAAGAAAAAGACATACGTTTTGAGATACAGATAAAACCAATTTAATAACTAATAAAAGTGGGACCCCTAACAGGACTCGAACCTGTGCCTCCGGTTTGGGAATTGTACTGAAGGTGTTTTAAACGGTCATTTTAAAGATTAGATTATCTATATTTGTACTCAGCACAATGGTTAATCTTCACTAACAGTCTTAGTCCTTATCGGTACATCCTCAGAATTTGTCTAAATTATATTTCTGGCCGCATCAATCAAAAGATAGATGGATATCAGAGCTAACAAAATACCACTTGCTCGTAGTATTAGAGATCTTCTTTTTGAAATTGTTGAAACCATTTTATTGTTACCAATAACTAGGGCTACGGTTGTGTACCATGCTCCATCGATAATACCGGCTGTCAAACCCATGATGAAAATTTCGACCCAATTTGAACCTGTATTTACAAACTGACTAAATATCGCTAAGAAAAACAAGGCTATTTTTGGATTCATTATGGAAATTCCGAATCCTTCTAGAGCGGCTCGTGTTAATTTGCGGTTGGGTGCTAGGGTTTCAAGAGTTTTAGGTGAAGGAACTGATTTTGAAGCTGTTATGGATGTTCGGTAGCCAATGTATAGGATTAAGCAAGCCCCGATAATTTGAAAGATATTAAGTACAACTTCGTAATTCAATATGATGGTTGAAAGCCCTACAACGGTTAGCATCGCCCATATTACGATTCCGAAGGCGTGAGATATTCCGGTAACTGAACCGCATATCTTACCTCTGTTTATTGTGTTAGTTACTACGACAGCAAGGCTTGGCCCTGGCGTGATAGCCCCTAAAAAACATATAAATATGATTTGTACCCAGGAAGTTAGTTCCATGATGCAATGTTTCTCCCTGGTTCAGTCATAGCAAAATTTCCGAGCAAATATCTACCTCAAGTTTGATCACACACAAAACAAATCGGGAGTGGTACCCCTAACAGGACTCGAACCTGTGCCTCCGGTTTAGGGATTGTACTAAAGGTGTTTTAGAAGATCATCTTAAAGATTAAATCGGCTCTATTTGTACTCAACACAGAGCCTATTCTTCACTAACAGTCTTAGCCTTTATTCATACATCCTCAAGAGTTTATGACCATTTTGTGACCATAATTCAACCTCCTATTTAAATAATTGACCTTACGAATAATTTGATTGCTGATTGGTTCTTTGGCGGTATAGCCAAGTAAACTCTTCTTTATAATTAAGGTAAGAGGTGAATATGGTTGGAGATGTTATATACGGCAGGGTGGTATTGCATGAGAGCTCTGTATTTAGGGATAAGAAGTCCTCGTCTGATTATTCAATCGTAATTACCTTGCCCGAAGGCGTGGACGGTGAATATGTTAGCCCAGTACCTATAAAGATAAGTATTGGAATCTGCCTGCGAATTTGAAATATATGACTCACCGCAGAGTTTTTGATGCTGAAGGCTCACATTTCATTGATGAAAATATTCACTCAAGTTTTTGGGAGGCACAGGCTGACTATAAAAGAAGATACTTCAGAGTAACCGAGCCAACATCCTCTACCCAAAATGCAAAACCACTTCCACCAGAAAAAGAGAGCACCTTCTTTTACCGACGGAGAAAGACTCTAACAGGAACCCTAATTGGGGTAGCAATTCTATTTTATTTTGTCAGATTTGCTGGCTATTTCTGCTATCAGAAATATCTACAGTCGAGGGTGTTGATTCAGGTAAGTTTTCTCTTGCGGTTTCGGTTTCAGGCACGTTTTCAGAGTTGGCAATATTGGCAATTATCGGGTTATTATCGTCCAATTGTGCGACCCCAGTAGATGCATCTTTCGACCCGCATCTGAATGCTATAGCACCTATTAGACAGGCAGCAACCATAGGGATCATCAGCCTTAATCGGGGTCGTGCCATAATGATTTTCATCTTTTCACAATACCCTCTTCCCACTTAGTTCGACCAATTGATTACTTCAATATTATGAGAGAACTTTAAGGAAATTATAAGAAGTTTTCACTTGTAGTGGAATCCTAGAGTCGTAAAAGTCATACCAAATAGGGAAATAACTCACGAATTGCAAGGAATTAAAGACTCCAATATATATATCGTTTTTTAGGGGTGATACAATCCAAAAAATACCGGAGACAGCTTAGTTAAAGGAAGGGTTCGGCATGCCAGAAGGTAAGGAACTATATATGCTTATGCTTAGGCGAATGATGCTCATTCGCAAGTTCGATGAAACAGTGAAGGATTTAGTTCAAAGCGCCGAGCTAGTCGGCATGGCTCACTGCTATATTGGTGAAGAGGCAGTAGCCGTGGGTGCCTGCACCGCACTGAGAGACGAAGACTATATAACTGGTAATCACCGGTCTCACGGTCATCCAATATCAAAGGGGGGGGATGTTCGAAGAGCGATGGCAGAATTGCTGGGAAAGGCTACAGGCTATTGTAAGGGCAAGGGAGGGTCTATGCATTTAGCAGACTTCGATATCGGCATTTTAGGAGAATCCGGGATTGTGGGGTCTGCTTTACCCGTTGCCGTCGGTGCAGCAATGGGAAGCAAAATGCAAAACAACGACAGAGTTGTCATCTCTTTTTTCGGGGATGGCGCCAGTAATCAAGGAGCATGTCATGAAGCTATGAACCTGGCTTCAATATGGAAATTACCTGTCATTTTCTTATGCGAAAATAACCAATACGCCGTCACCACCTCTTTTAAGGACACTGTTTCAACGGAAAATGTTTCTGACCGTGCCACTGCCTATAACATGCCAGGAGTATTAGTCGATGGACAGGATGTTATGGCCATGCATGAAGCAACTGTACATGCAATTCAAAGGGCCCGAGCTGGTGAAGGGCCGACCCTTTTAGAAGCCAAAACATATCGATATGAAGACCATTCAGAAGGTCTCAACAGAATTCTCAGGGAGCCTTACAGAACTGAAGAAGAAGTCGAATTTTGGCGTCAAAGAGACCCGATAGACATTCATTCGAAATGGCTTTTGGAAAACGATGTAGCGAGCCAAGAAGAGATTGATAAAGTACAACATGATGTATATGAGGCTATAGGTGATGCTCTTCAATTCGCTAGGGAGAGCCCGTATCCGGATGAAGCAGATTTATTTACTGATATGTTTGCGGACCCAATCCCGCTCCGCTAACCATTAATTGTCGGACTTATAACAAAATGATCTGATGAAAGGGGAATTTTATGGGTGAAATTACATATTCCGATGCGCTTAACCATGCATTAAAGGAAGAAATGCGGAGAGATGAAAAAGTGTTCCTCATGGGCGAAAGTATTCGAGGTGGTATTTATGGTGTGACCGGTGGCCTTTCACAAGAATTTGATAAACGGGTAATTGACACTCCATTATCGGAAAATGGATTCATGGGAGCTGCTGTCGGAGCTGCCGCTGTGGGGATGCGGCCAATCGTTCAATCATTAGCTAGTTTCGCTTGGGTTGCCATGGATCAACTGGTTAGCCAAGCTGCAAAGATGCGTTTTATGTTTGGAGGTCAGGTCAATTTACCCATAGTTTATCGCTGGGGGCTGCTGTATGGTAACAACATAGCCGCTCACCATGCCGATCGCCCATATCCCATGTTCATGAATATGCCGGGGTTAAAGATCGCTATACCTTCCACCCCAGCTGATGCCAAAGGATTGCTGAAAACAGCGATCCGGGATAATGACCCTGTCATGTTTTTTGAGGATAATAATTTAGCCGGCAGCCGTGGCGAAGTTTCAGAAGATCCGGAAATCTGCATCCCGTTCGGAAAAGCAGAAGTTAAGCGAGAAGGAGCGGATGTAACTGTTGTTACCATCGCTGGAATGCTGAGACCAGCCTTGGCGGTTGCCGATGAACTAGAATCTGATGGCATATCTGTCGAGGTGATTGACCCACGGACAATCGTACCATTGGATACCAAAACCATTCTAGACTCTGTTGAAAAAACAGGCAGGTTAGTTGTTGTTGACCCTGCGCATCGAAGCTGTAGTGTGGCGTCTGAAATATCTAGCATAGTTTCTCAAGAAGGGTTTTGGAGCCTTCAAGCCCCAATTCAAAGAGTGACCAGCCTTGATTGTCATTTCCCTTTTAGCCCAGCATTAGAACATCTTGTTTACCCTAATGAAGATAAAATCGCTGATGCGATAAACCTAACACTTGAATGAAAATAACCCGCTTAACCGAGCAAGGAAATAGTAAGGTGTAATGCATGGCCATTAACGTTGCCCTCCCTCAATGGGGTATGAATATGGAAGAGGGAATTCTGGTTAAGTGGTTAGTTGATCAAGGCGAAGAAATCCGAAAAGGCCAGCCTTTAGTGGAGGTTGAGACTTCCAAAATTAGCTCTGAGTTGGAATCACCAGCTGACGGAGTGATAGCACATCTAATGGCGCCGGAAGGAGCTGTCGTCAAAGTGGGAGATTTGGTGGCGGTCATCGGGGAACCGGGGGAAAATCCTCCTAGACCAGAGAAGACAGCATCTAAGCCCGGGAGAAGGAAGTCAACTCAAGAATCCCGTTTTAGCCTGAATAAACCAAATAGAATAAAAAGAACCCAGGCTACCCCAATTGCTCGAAAATTAGCTAAAGACAATAACATTGATATTGATGAACTGACCGGATCCGGGCCAAATGGAAGAATTTCTGAAGGTGATGTAAGGGAATACATCAAAAGGGACAAAGCAGGAACAAGGACAAAAACCGGTCAAATTTCCCCAAGAGCCAGAAGACTCGCCTTGAACAATAATATCGATCTGAATCAGATTTCAGGAACTGGCCCCAATAGGCGTATTTCCGTTGCAGACGTGGAAAATGCTATCGGTTCAATCGCTGACGCTGGTGTAGATGAAAAGTCGATAGGCGCTTCTCAAACATTATCTGGCTTGAGAAAAACCATTTCAGAACGGATGTCCCTCAGTGTGCGAACCATGGCACAGGTGACATTAACATCAGAAATCGATGCTACGAAAATGGTTGGTGTTAGGAAAAATTTACTCCAATCTTGGCGTTCTCATAAAATACGTCCAATGGATCAAGATATCCTGGTCGCAGCCGTCGGGGATGCCCTCACAAAACATCCTCGTTTAAATTCTTTCCTTAAAAATGACACGGTGTTATTGGCAAAGGACATTAATGTGGGCATAGCAATGGCTGTACCTGATGGATTGATGGTGCCGGTCGTTAATTCTGTAAATGAAACCAGTCTCATCGAAATAGCAAAAAATCTCCGAGATCTGGCAAACAAAACTCGAAAGAACAGTTTAAACATAGCCGAGGTTTCAAATGCAGGGTTTACTATAACTTCTTTGATGAATCATGACATCGACGTTTTCACCCCTTTGGTTGACCCGCCTCAAGTCGCGATTCTAGGAATCGGAAGAATAACTGATAAACCTGTAGTGGTCGATGATGAAATCGTTATCAGGCAGATTATGCATATCAGTGTAACTTTTGATCATCGAGCTTTAGATGGTGTTCCCGTCGCTGAATTTATTCACACCCTAAAAAGCAACCTTGAAGACCCCGAGTGGCTGAAGGAACGTTGCCTGAACAATCAACTACCTTCGAGACGCAATTAAAATTGCTAAGCCATATGAATTTATTGTCCGGTTGTAATTAGCAATAAGAGAAATCACCCTTTGATCCTAGACATCATCGAGGTATAGAACTGGGATTTAATTTATTTTCCTCAGGAGTGCTATTATCAGCTTAGCAAGAACTACGGACGATTCAGCTTGAAAACGGAGGTATAAATGTTACCTATAAGCACGGAACCGATGCAGATTAGAACCTCAAATATTATTGATTCAAAAGGAGACGGTCCATGGTATGAAGCCCTATTCTCAGATGGACGCAATAATGTGGGGTTAATCTGTGACACTCTAGGATCGGTAAACGACGATCACTACCATCCTGACTTTAATGAATTTTGGATCATACTCAAAGGTTCACTTGAGTTTGAAATAGGTGATTTCCCGACCATACATGCCCACAAAGGAGATGTTGTACTAGCTCCTGCTGGAGAAAGACATCTTATAAGAACTATTGGCAATGAATCTTCTGTTAGATTGCATGTAAGCAAGATTGGTTCTGATCATGCCAATAGGAAAGATCGAAGTAATCAGACAGTCCCCTACCCTACTCAAAAAGAACCCCCTAACCTTCTACATACCACCTTGGACTCAGTAATAGAACAACTGGGCGAACCACAGTGGGTAACTAGCATCATCAAGGATTCATTAAATACTGCCAATCTGGTATACAGTGCTCCTGGTACACCACATGACGCGCACTGGCACCCAGAATTCGACGAATGGTGGACAATCCTGAAGGGGGAGCTAACCTGGAATCTGGGTGAAAAACGCCCCGTATACCAGGTAAAAGAAGGCGATATCATGTATTTGCCTAGGGGATTGAAACATCACATACTTACCCAAGGCTCGGAAACTTCCTTCAGATTGGCAATAACTGATTCCGAAGGGCTCCACGTTTTCCAGGAAGGCGATGAAGATGCGCCTCCTCCTCGGGAATAGAACCTTTAAGGCTACTATTTCACATGTCATCTCAGGTTTGGAGGCAACCACCAAATGAATTGACGTGTTTAAATGGAGTGAAGTCTCTATCAGGACTAAAACTTTGTACATTCGGTTTAGGAATCTCTTTGCCAGTCAACCGTAATGCATACGGCGACCTATTAGCTAATATAACGAAATCTGGCAAATTACCATAAGTGTGTTTCCTGAACTAAATCCTGTTTGACTAAGGGTTCAGATATATATTGATACTTTGACGAGAATATTCACTCCAGTCTCGCGTCCCGGTGCTCTCTGTCTATTTCTTCCAGTTAGCCCGTTCTGCCTCGTAGGCCCGGCTCGCATTGTGCAATGCGCTTTCCCTCTCCTCTGCCAGAGTGTCTCTCATGCCTCTGAAGAAATCGAAAGACATGTCCAGACTAGCCGTGCTGCCTTGGAATTTGGGCATGACGTACCTGGCGGCCAACTCGTAGCTGTTTTTCATCTGTTCATGGGTACCGAGCTCTGTTGCCAAGAAAATGAACTTGCCGAAGCCGCCACTTTCCTCATCGAGACGATTGATAGAGTCCACGAGGTCGTCGGGAGTGCCAATACACCAAATACCCTCGTCGACCATTTTATCGATAATCTGGTCGGCCGGGCCATCGATCGGTGGGTTGCCCACCACTTTATCGAAGTACTCCCTCATCAACAGCCCCGAATTCCTGCGGGCGATGGACATCGCCTCCTTTTTGGAGTCGGCTAAGAACACATGCTGCACTAAGCCCCAGTTTTCGCGGTTCATCTCCCGGCCGAATTCGGCAGCAGACTGGACCCCGATCTCCCAAAGATCTTTGAGAGTATTGTGATAGAAACCCCCAGGCGAACGGGCGAACGTGAGGGACACGGGGGTTGCTCCGTGCTTTCCGGCAAGCTTCATCCCTATCGGTGATTGGGCTGAGGCCACCATGATTTCAAAGTGAGGTTGGCTATAAGGACGGAGTTGAAGATGCGCGTCTACCAACTCAAACCAGTCGGAACGATAGGTAAACGGTTCCTCTTCGGTTAAGAGTCGCATGATCACGTCCAGTGACTCTTCCATGCGAGGCCGCGCCTGTTCGTGGGGTAGGCCCAGCATGTGCCCATCGGAATTGAGAGCGCCTGGTCCTACCCCCATCGCTGTTCGGCCTCTCGTCAAATGGTCCAGCAGGACCATTCTATTCGCCACTATCAGTGGGTGGTGATAGGGCAAAGGAATAACGCCAGTGCCAAGCTTGATGTGCTTAGTGCGCTGCGCCGCGGTTGCAATAAATATTTCTGGAGATGAGATGGTTTCCCAACCACAGCTATGGTGTTCTCCTATCCAAGCCTCATCGTAACCAAGATAATCGAGCCATTCAAGCAACTCAAGGTCTCGTTCTAGTGCCAATGTTGGGTTTTCAAACGGTGCATGAAATGGTGCTAGGAATATTCCAAAACCTAATCTATCGGGTAAAGACATATTCACCTCCCTAATTCCAATTATCTTCCACCTGAATCAATTTCAATTTTTCCAAACAACCTTCCTCCGGTATATCCTACCAAGGTATTTAGAAAGCCTTCTCAAATATGAGGCTCGTCTGCGTTGATATCACAATTTCATCATATGGTTGGAGTCATATCTTATAAGTTGTTCATGGTCTGGAATTGAAAAACACATAAGGGTACATGACCTTAGGCATTCCGCAGTGAGCTTAGCCCTTCTCAAAGGGGTCCCTGGGAAAGTGGTTCAGGAAATGCTCGGGCACACACTATTCATCCACGATGGATATCTATAGCCACGTCGACCCAGGTATGCATATGGAAGCTTCAGAGAAGATGAATGAAGTCTTAGAAGGCTAGCATTTCAAAAAAGGAGCCACATATTTAAGAAGGCAATCGGTACATATTCAAATCAGAAGTCCAATTCTCTTACAGGGGCAATATCACACTTGGTCCAGCTTAAAGCAGGCCTCAAAAATTCGTACAACTTATCTACTTCATCAGTATCTACCACATAGACAGCACGATGCTCTGGTCTGCCTCCGAGGGCTAAAATGACTTTCACTCCTGCTTTTTCTGCCCCCTCAGAAGTAATCATTTTTCAGGAGAATTGGTTACTAGTGGGCAACTTTCTACGGTGTGGTCAACAGTTACATGAAATAACATGTTTTCCCTCCGTAATTTCTAACCATTATTATATTTCTTGTATTCACGAACCTGTTCTGTAAGCTATACGACTTAGAGTTCTAAACATTCTCACCGTCAATGACGAAACCTTGCTTCTAAAAGGAGCAAAGCTTTCACCGTTTACCTCAGCAATTATGCTGTTTACATCTTCAAGTGAGTTTATTCCATTAACTATTCGCACTACATCAGGATTACCAAACATTGGAACAGAAATAAGAGGGTCCATCGTTTTAGATGAATCTGCCATCTCAAGAACAGTATCCAGCAAATTTGGAGCTTCACCCCTCTTTGCAACAAAAATAGTTCTTATCATGTACTTAGCCTCTGGAGAAAATACCTCAGGCTGTCTTACATTGCGGATTATGGAGACATTTACATCTTCACAATCTGCTGCCAATTTCTGAAACTTATCTCGAGACTGGTCATTTTCAAGGAATCCATCGTGGAAAGCTTCTATTTCTCCCAACGTATCGAATGTTAAGGCGCTTATGACCCTACTCTTAAGAGCGGGAGGCGTTGAGATTGTGAAAGAGACGTTACCATTTTGATTAAGACCTTTAATTAAATCAATCGAACCCTCTGTTACGTCAAAGTTTTTTCCTTGCTTTGGTATCCTACTAACGTTTTGTATGAATTCCGGCATAATAAGCTCCTTTTATCTGAATTATTGTCCGTAACACAAAATAACCGTTTTACTCGTTATTGGCAAAGTATCGGCTTAAATCTCTCATAGTATGTCAATAGAACCTCAAGGTTTAGATTAATTGGACTTTGTAGATTTAGCTGTAACTATGAATTCAGCCGAGAGTTCTTGACCATTTTGTGACCATAATTTATATTGGCCCAAGAGGTTAAAAAGGCAACCCTGGCCAGACTGGAATCTGTGCCTCAGGTTTAGAAGACCGGCAAAGTCAGCCTTGGGTCGCACAGATTTCTGTCAAAATTCCCTATCGCCAGTACCCTAATAGCAGGAACCTCTCGTTACACCTCAGCCTTCTGAATCAGGCTCTTTTGCCAAAATTTACTGTCATCGGTATTTATGTTCAGGTGGTCTCAAGGATTTATACTCATCATTTGTTAGTATCCTTGACACTGTCATAAACCTCAATCCGAGGGGAATCTCTAACGAAAAACTCGATCCTCGTCCTTGGCAAATGTCAATGGTGATATGGGAATATTTATAATATTCAAATTGATCTTCGGCCATAAAAAACTCGCATCCATGAATGGTGCCGAGGGATAAGTCTATAGATCCGACAATGAATTCACCTTTTTTAAAACACATGGGTGCAGACCCGTCACAGCATCCACCACTTTGATGAAACATAAGGTCGCCATGTTTCTCTCGTAATTGATCTATAACCTCTTTGGCTTTGTCGGTTACGCTGATACGTTCGGTATACATAATAGATGCGGGTAGTTTAAACTGCCCGTTCCCTCTTTTTTGATTTAAAAGAACCCTAAAGGATTTTTATCATAGGATATTAATATGTTTTTGGTATGGCGATAATGGTCGAGCATCATTTTATGTGTCTCTCTACCAATCCCGGATTTCTTATATCCACCAAATGAAGCATGGGCTGGGTATGCATGAAAGCAGTTACACCAAACTCGACCCGCTTCAATACCACGGGACATAGACTGCATTTGATGAATATCGCGTGTCCATACTCCAGCGCCTAATCCATAAAGAGTGTCATTAGCAATTTCCAATGCTTCCGCTTCATCTTTAAAAGTAGTAACACTCAAGACTGGTCCAAAAATCTCTTCCTGGAAAATACGCATTTTATTATTCCCTTTAAATACAGTGGGTTTAATATAATAACCATCTGGGTAGGTTTCATTTTGGTAGGCTTCACCACCGATAAGGACTTCCGCACCTTCTTGTTTCCCAATATCAATGTAATTCAGAATCTTCTGGTATTGGTCATTAGAAGCTTGAGCACCCATCATGGTTCCGCCATCCAAAGTATCACCCATGGTAATGGCTTCAATTCGTTTTAATGAACGTTCCATAAAAGCATCATAAATATTTTCTTGAATCAATGCTCTGGATGGGCATGTACAAACTTCTCCTTGATTGAATGCAAAAAGCACAAGCCCTTCAATGGCTTTATCAAGGAAATTGTCATCTTCCGCCATAACGCTATCAAAGAAAATATTGGGAGACTTCCCACCCAATTCCAATGTAAATGGAATAATATTTTCTGATGCATATTGCATTATGAGACGACCAGTGGTGGTCTCGCCCGTGAATGCAATTTTCTTTATGTCGGGGTGCTTAGCTAGGGGTTGACCTGCTTCTGGTCCGAATCCATTGACAATATTTACCACTCCTTTAGGAATTAGATCCTCAATTAATTCCATTAGAAGAAGGATTGAAACAGGAGTTTGCTCTGCAGGTTTTAAAACAACACAGTTGCCCGCAGCTAAAGCTGGGGCCAATTTCCATGCAGCCATTAAAATAGGGAAATTCCATGGAATGATCTGCCCGACTACACCTAATGGCTCATGTATTTCCATTGATACAGTATTGGAATCAAGATCAGACATTTCACCCGACTCAGCACGAATAACTCCTGCAAAATATCTGAAGTGATCGATTGTCAATGGAAGATCAGCAGCTGTTGTCTCACGTATAGCTTTTCCATTATCCCAGGTTTCAGCTTTGGCTAAATAATCCAGATTTTCTTCAACCCGATCTGCAATTTTATTTAATAGCGCACTTCTTTCAGTTGCAGATGAACTGTTCCATTCGGGAGCAGCTTTCCATCCAGCCTTAACAGCGAGGTCAATATCATTTTTATTTGATTTTGGAACTTTAGCAATTAGACTTCCATCAACTGGTGAATTATTATCGAAATAGTCACCATCTACCGGCGGCACCCATTCTCCACCAATATAATTCTCGTACTGGGATTTAAATTCGGGTCTATTTGACATATTTAACTCCAAATTGTTTTTCTTATTGACTCCTGGATAGGATAGTTGCGGTTGATAGGTGTATTGTCACCATTTGCATTGAATATGACAAGTGACGGATGACAAACCCAAGGTACCTAGCGCTACCCCTCAGGAAGGTTTGGAATCTGTGCCTCAGGTTTGGAAGACCGGCAAAGTCTGTCTTGTTTCGGACAGGTTGCTGTCAAAGTTATTATTTTCAGCTTGTACATCATGGTGAAGAACCACAATACAGTCTATTCCGTGACTACAAGGAATGGTACCCCTAACAGGACTCGAACCTGTGCCTCCGGTTTAGGAATTGTACTAAGGGCGTTTTAGAAAGTCATTTTAAAGATTAGATTATCTTCACTTGTACTCAGGACAGAGCCTATCCTTCATTAACAGTCTTAGCCCTTATTCATACATCCTCAATAGTTTGTGACCATTTTGTGACCAAATATGAAACCCAGTAGGTAGCAAGAAGCTATGAGTAAATTGGACGCTTTACTGACTAGCTAAAATTAGAATGATATTAAGCTAGTTGGAAATTTTCAGTGTAGGTTAATATCATTGTGGAATCATATAAGACATATAAAGGAAGTGTAGGAATGAAAAAACTTCAGGAACGCATAGCCCAGGGTGAGGTCATTATTATAGACGGCCCGATGGGCACTGAGCTCGAGCGTCGTGGTGTGCCGATGCACGGCGAGGCGTGGAGCGCGGCGGCCCTATACACTCATCCGGAAGTGGTACGCCAGGCACATGAGGACTATATCCGCGCGGGTGCAGACATTATCATCACGAACACCTTCGCCTCCGCACGACATACATTAGAACGCACGGAGATGGCAGACCAGGTGCGAGAGCTTAACACCCGCGCCGTCACGCTTGCAAAAGAAGCGCGCGAAGCCACAGCAAGCGACCGCCCGGTCTATATCGCCGGTTCCATATCGACTTCTTTCAGGGGTGGCACTCAAGAAGCGAGTGCCAATTACAGGGAGCAGGCCGAGATACTCGCCGAGGCGGGCGCTGACTTCCTTATTATGGAAATGATGGTGGACGTTCAGCAGTCCGCGTACGCAATCGAAGCGGCGGTGTCGATAGGGATTCCGGTTTGGGTGGGATTTAGCTGTAAAATACGAGACGATGACTCTCAAGTTGTTTTTCGGGAGCTCCCTTGGACGCACGGCAAGGACGAGGACAAGACGTTCGCGGAGGCTCTGGACTACCTGCTGCCCATAGGAGGCTCGTTGGTGTCTGTGATGCACTCCGACATCGAGGCCACGGCGCCTGCGTTGCGTGCTGTGCAAGAACGCTGGGATGGACCTTTAGGCGCTTATCCCGAATCTGGCAGGTTCGTGAATTTCAGCTGGCAGTTCGAGAACGTCATTCCTCCGGAAGATTTCTTGTCTGAGGCCAAGAAGTGGGTGCAGATGGGTACACAGGTAGTCGGGGGATGCTGTGGAATTGGGCCGGAGCATATCCGTTTGCTGAGAGAGGGACTTCCGTCGCACGTTCCGGCGGAACAACAATCCGTATCGTGACTAAAAAGAGTGGTACCCCTAACAGGACTCGAACCTGTGCCTCCGGTTTAGGAAACCGGTGCTCTATCCTCCTGAGCTATAGGGGCATAAATGAATTCCCGATGCAAAATTGTATCAAACAGAACCTGACTTAGGTTTGCTTAAGCCGATATTGATAAGAACTTCGTGTTATTACAGAATGTACTCATAGAATTTAGCCCGTTTAATTTTCTCTCTGGAGCTCCTAATATGTCGCAAAAAATAGAAAAAGTCCTTATAACCGGTGCCACAGGGTATGTTGCAGACCAGATGCTCGCATTCATGAAAGAGCAGTATGAAACTGTTCTAGTAGATACCAGAGAGGTAAACAGGCGCGGAGAACCAATAGAAGGTGTAAACATCGTGGATCTAATTGATCCACATAGAAACAAATACTCCGATCTTTTTGAAGGGGTGGACGCGGTTATACACCTTGCGTACAAAAGAAGATCAGGGGATCCCCTCGATCATTTCAATGATGAAAAACAAAATGTAGAAATGGCATATAACGTCTTTAGATCATCGTATGATGCCGGTGTTCAAAGGGTTGTAATGGCCAGTTCAAATCATGCAGCCGACTGGTATGAACACGCTTTAATACACAACGGTGGGTTGGATATAGTCGGGCCATACGATTTACCACTTTCAGACAATTTCTACGGATGGGCAAAAGCGACCTATGAACATATGGGATTCTTGTTTGCCAGCGGCGGTATGGGAGAAGGAGGTGATGGAGCATCCGGCAGCGCTGCAACAGGAAACCTCCTTGCGGGAAATTTAAACACCAGCAGAAAAATGGGTGTTGTGATGGTAAGGATCGGTGCTCCTCGGGATATAGAGACAGAAATATACAGAGGGAAAGCAGCGGCTTATAAAAGAGATCTTGGTGCTTATATAAGTCCTCGAGACATCACACAACTTTTTCATAGGGCTATGGAAACCCCAAATATAGAGAACGAATATGGAGTTCCATGGCAGGTGGTTTACGGTATAAGCAACAACACCCGAGCGTTTTGGTCACTTACTAGCGCGAGGAAAGTATTGGGTTACGAACCTGAGGACGACTCAGAAATTACATTTAGGGCCGGGATCAACGAGATCCTTAACGATTCAGGACGTGTTGGGCCTTTAAATTAGATTTCCAGGAGCAAACATACCGATCAAAAACTTCAGATTCTCTATAGGCGCTTTAATATTTGCCCTTCTAGCTCTTTACCATCAGAGTATCTCTTGAGGTTCTCGACAGCAAAATCGGCACGTTTACGCATCATGCCATCAGTGCCAGCCACTGTGTGAGGTTGAACTATAACGTTGGGTAATTTATAGACCGGTAGATCAAATTCAGGGGGTTCTTTTGCAAATGCATCCAGACCAGCACCGGCTATTTTTTTATCCCTGAGGGCATCGTATAAGGCATCCTCGTCTATAAGACCACCTCGAGCAACATTAATCACAAAAGAAGTTGGCTTCAAGAGAGCAATCCTTTTTCTATTGATTATGTGTTTCGTCTCTTCGGTTAAATGGAGATGGACAGATAAAAAATCACAATCCCCTATAGCGTCATCAAGATCTTCGGTTCCTCCCAGGAAATCAGGTTGTATCTCATCTAAGATTTCCTGTTCGATTGGACGCACATCAATGGCATTAATTTTCATACCGAAAGCTTTAGCCCTACGTGCAAGTTGCTGCCCGCTAGCGCCGAACCCTACGATCGTTAAAGTTCTTCCCTCCACTTCAAGGCCGTTGGCACTGAAAACCGTTCCAGCAAAAAACTGATCAGTTGCATTTCCATAATCATGGGCAAGCATGAGAGTAAACATCATGGCCCCTTCTGCCAAGGAAACACTGCTTAAATGGCCTGGGCAATGAGCAAGTATCATCCCTTTCTCAATAATTCGCTCCACCTCAACATGATCTAAACCATTTGTCTGAACCTGCACATATTTAATCCCTGCTTCCGCCGCGACATCCACTAATTCTGGTTCTATATTTCCACCAAGATCTACGATGACTTCCCTACCCGTCAGCTGTGACGGCCAATCTTTTGATCTATCAAATATTTCAGTATCGAATTCCTTCAGCAAGATTTCAGGCAAGTATTGATGTCTTTCTTCAACGCTAATGATCGGATGTGGCAAATATGAAACCTTTAATTTCCCCATCTGTCATACCTCCTCTAAATATCTATCAAACCCAACAATTTCAGAAAACACAAAACCCGGCTCTATCCTACATAAAATCAAATCCCCTAGCGAGATGACAAGTTTGCCTTATGCCGATATCCTACCCTCAATCAAGAAATCTACATGGATTGATAATTAAAAGGATAGCAAAATGCCAGAATCTACATTGACCATTGATTGCCAGGTACATGCGTATGAAAAGGATAGTCTTTCACGGCCATGGAAAGGGTTCCTACAGGGCCCTGACGAAGTAACTGGGGATGACATGGTTGCAGCAATGGATTCAGTTGGCGTGGATGGAGCGATTTTGATATCTCCCGCAAGCCTATATGCCTATGACGCTAGCTATGCACTGGAAGTTTATGCAAAACATCCTGGTAAATTTGGCTTGGTTAAGCCTTTTGACCCTGAATCGGAAACAGTAGGTGAAGAAGTTGAAGAATGGGCAGCGACCCCTGGTGTGGTTGGGGCCCGCATAATGTTAAGGCCATATGAGTTCACTGAATACCATCCAGGTCTGAGTAGCATTCTTGATGCTGGAGCCGAAGCAGGAATACCGATAAACATTATGTGTTCAGGAAACCTAGATTTGTTCAGCCAACTTGCCGACAAGCACCCTAACACCCAGATGGTGATTGACCATCTAGGAATACCGCAACCACATCTTCCTCCAGTACCAGAAAATCCATTTGCGGATTTGGACAAAGTCATATCACTGGCAAAGCATGACAATGTTGTCATAAAAATCTCCGGTGCCGGTACTTTATCGCATGAATCTTTCCCTTATGCGGACATATGGGGACCTTTAGGAAAAATATTTAATGCCTTTGGTCTGGATCGTTGCCTATGGGGAACTGATTGGACAAGGGCCGTTGAACTTTTGACATACAAGGAAGGAGTTGAGGCATTCAGAGTCACAGATTCACTATCTGATTCAGAACGAGAGATCCTTATGGGTGGCAGCCTCTCTAAAATCTATAAATGGTCACCCAAAAAATAGGTTTAACTTCTTACCGATCGTAAGCTAAAACGACAACCATGAATCTTGTTCTTGTGGTTCCCAGTATTCCACGGTGACTGATTCAATAATGAAATGTTCATAAGGGTCTACCGATTTATATTCTTCGTAAGGCCCATCCCAATTCTTCCTACGTTCCTTATAGGAATCGTGTCCTTCCAGAGAATGGAATTCAAAATTCATTATGTAGCGCCCAGTAGGGTTTCCAGAGGAATCGAGTTGACGAAAATATTTAGCAGATTTCCATTCTGGAAATAATTTGTCGTGATATTTTTCTACAAATAAGAACCACTGTCTAATGATCTCATCATGGTCATCCTGGTGACCCTGTTTAATTTCCCAGCTTTCAACTTCTATGAAACTCAACTTATAGTGCTCCTGATAAGCATTGATCTGACATAATATTGGAACAAATTCTGATGTAAAGGATCAAATGGTACAGTTCAGTATAGCAATCAGCGGCGACCGGGAGATCAAAGAATATATCTCCATAGCAAAAATTGTCGATCAGTCCGACTTCTCGAACTTAAGCATCTATGACGACCTTATGTTCAAACCAGCCTGGCCAATACTCAGCATAATTGCTATTAACACAGAAAGAATAAAAATCGGCCCTGCTGTATTAAACCCCTATCTGACACATCCTGCAGTGATCGCAGCCAATATCTCAGTAATCGATGAGATCTCAAATGGCAGAAGTTTCGTTGGCATAGGAAGAGGGGCCTTTTTAGATTTTCTAAACATAAAATCGGAAAAGCCTATTAGTGCAGTAGCAGAAGCCATAGAAATAATCCAAAATCTCACAAGGGGTCTCAAAAAACCTTTCCATGGTGAGATTTTTTCTTTAAGGGAAGGGGCTTTTTTTAGATGGAATGCTGACCATGGAAAAATTCCAGTAATGGTTGGAACCTGGGGAAAGAAGATGTCTACCTTAGCAGGGGAGAAAGCAGACGAAGTAAAGGCAAGCCCTCTTTGGAACAGTGACTATGCTCGAACCCTACGCTCTCAAATAGACCAAGGTGCGATCTCGGCCGGAAGGGCACCAAGTGAGATTGGTCTGACTCTGGGTGTATTGACATCTATCCATAATGATTCCGACGTCGCAAAGGAATATGCTCGCAACTCACTAGCGATTTATCTACCGCATTTATACCCGATGACAGAAGTGATGGGCGTACCTGCAAATGAAATAGCCAATGTCAGGAAACTTTCCAATTTAGGAAAATATTCAGAGGCATCCAAATTAATTTCCGATGAAACTCTTAACAATTTTTCCTTATACGGTTCTCCCGTTGAGATCAGATCGAAAATCACTTCTCTAATTGACACCGCTCCTGTAGATAAAATTGAATTTGGAACCCCACATGGCCCAAATTCCTTTGAGGCAATAATTTTACTGAAAAACGAGGTTATACCCTGGTTCAGTTAGTGCCCTAATATTGAGATATTTAGGAATCTGAATCGGTAAACCAGTCCCACATCCTCGAAGCCAAAGCAACACTAACTTCAACATCTTCTGGAAGTAGATATCTCGATTCAACTAGTTCTCCAGCTGCTTCTTTAACTTGATCTAGGTAATCATCCTTACTTGAATAACGCTCCTCAATGGATAGTCTAGGATCGCCGGCACTCAGTCTTTGTGATTGGGTGGCAGAAAAAGGAATCGTGCTCCCAGCAAATACCAGAAGCTGTTTATCACCACCTACATCTGGGTGACGCAAAGTCCATCCTGTATGAGCTGCCACTGGTACAGCTATCTCAGGAGCAATAATTCCGCCTACCTCATTGCCATCAGAATTTACAGCAGGAACTAATCCTCCAAACTCTTTTCCTATTTCTGGGGGGATAATATTTGGATGCTCATTACCTTCACTCGGAGAAAACTCTCTTCTTCTTGGGGTTGCATGCCTTTCTGGATAATTTGACCCCGGTATTTTTGAAAAAACGGCTTGTAGAGAGGAAGGATGCACCAAAGTTCCTTTCTCGATTTTTGGGTGCTCAGAGGCTGGAGGCTCTTTACCTTCAGTCACCCAAGCATCCATATTTATTAAACAAGCCCTCAGCAAAGGAGTGTAATCGATAATGCTTCTAATATTTTGAGAACGCTCTGCACCCTCGACTATGAAACCATTATCCGTCGGAGGCCAAACACCAATACCGTGCTCGGTACCTGCAAAGTGATATACCCTCGTATTTGATCCTTGATGAATATCTCTTCTACCATCAGGGTCTGTATGAAGCAACGAAGCATCAACCCTGTGATACTCAGCTGAAGTATTCGTGTACATAATCTTCAGATTACTACCTCTGCCATCAAGCCTTCCATGCAATGAGCCGGTATCTTCGGTTTCAGGGTCTGTTTGTTCAATAGATGCAAAGGGAAACAGTTGATGCATCATATTATTTCTATCTTTAGAATTCTGCCCAAAACGTTGATTAAACTCACCACGCATTCCTCCTGCAACATTGGCTATGAAGCCATCCAATGTTTCACGGCCTGCCTCATCTAAATTAAAATCGTTATATGCGAATGTTCGAAGGAATCTGCCAGTCTGGGAACGCCCGTAAGCATAGGCTGTATCAATCCCTTCTACCGGTGACTCCATATGCGGGCTACCGTTTTTGATCCAGGAAACACAATCCCTCAATGCAGCAAAACTAAGTCCAATTACAGGTGCACCTACTGCGGTATATACAGCCTGGTACAAACGTCCTTTCTCAAAGCCTTTTTCAGAGCACACGTATCCAGGATCTGGACGGTAATCTCCTGCATCATCTATCCTCCCAAATTTCCAGTCATCCCGTGCCATAGGTTCGGCTGGGCCATCGGGCATGTCTCGAATTTCTATCAAGGCTGAAGATTCATGCATATCAGCTGTTTCATAAGCTTTATGGCCTTTGTCTGAAAGCAGGAAATTGTGAGTATCTTCAGGAGACTGAAGTTGCATATATACCTTGCCTTCCAGCCGACTCCCATCAGGATTCAGGGCTTCAGGTCCTCGCATAGTTATGAGAGCATCAAAAGGAGGGGCATCGACCTGCCAACCACAAGCCACAACTACATAGCCTTTTTCCATTAAAAGCCCATCGCCTAAATCAACCTCAACATCTATCGGAGTGTTTTCATCTATTAGAGGTCTCGTTCCTCTATTAAAGTTAGGCAGCCCAACCCTATTCCCTCTGTTTACTACATCCAACAGTAATTTTCCCGACACTTTAGTCTTGTCTACAGGAAGAATTAAGGAAACATCTGACTCAAATTCGACAAATCCATTTTGGTTTACCGGGGCGAGTCTTACATCAGTTATTCTGGAATTAGCCTCATTTTCAGGGTCGATTTGAAAGGATAAAACTCCCCTAATCTCTTCATATTGGCCAACATCACCGAAATGTTTTCCGTCAGCAAGAACTCTCCTAAAGGTTGTTTCGAATTTAGTGGCTGGCATAAGAGACTCCTATATGTATTACAAATGAGATGACTGTTTTACAGCATTTGAGAAAAGTTCGCAAAATTCCCGTTTTGGCCTACCGTAAATCATGAATTTTCAATCTTTACAGTAAGGGGCTAAAATCCATAGATATTTATGTATACACAAACGAGGTAATAATGCCGGATATGAAAAAGACAGCCCTAATAACGGGAGGGTCCAGGGGAATTGGTAAAGCTATAGCGAAGGATTTTTCAAAGAATGGGATCGACGTTGTAGTAACCGGCAGAGATAAAGACCGGCTCCGAGCCACGGCAAAAGAACTTGAAACATATGGTAACAATGCTTACTGGATAGATGCAGATTTAGGCACTGACACAGGAGTGACTCGAATCTTTGAATTCCTAAAAGAAAAGAACCTTCAAGTGAACGTCCTGGTGAACAACGCTGCAATTATTCATTTATCTACACATTTGATAGATTTCGATATGGAGAATTGGCAGGAAGTTATAAATGTCAATTTGATCGGTGCAGTAAAAATAACAAAGCTTCTACTACCTGGCATGGTTTCCCAAAATTACGGAAAAATCATCAATATCTCATCGATAGGTGGACGGAAGGGAGCAGCAGGAAGAAGTGCCTATAGGGTAACCAAGGCCGGATTAATTAGTTTTACAGAATCATTGGCTGCAGAGGTAAAATCTTCTGGGATAGACGTCAACTGCGTTTGCCCCGGTAGCGTTGTTACAGAAGGCTATGTGGAGGCATTTGGTCATCAATCCATTGAAAACGATCACATGATGGACCCATCTGAAATTGCCACTTTATGCTCATTTTTGGTAAGTGACAATTCTTCCGCCGTCACAGGAGCAACCATCGATGCATACGGACCTTCAAACCCATTATTCAGATAACTTAACAACATTTTTGATTGGTGAATGTTCCTGTTAGTATTGCCAAAGCCTCCAAAAAATATGCCCTTAAAAGATCTCAAGGCTTATGAACAACATTAATAAAGGTCCCCTTCAAGGAATGAAAGTCCTGGATTGGACTATGTGGCAGTTTGGACCTGTCTCAACAATGATGATGGCAGACTTAGGGGCCGAAGTTATTAAAATAGAGTCCTTGGATGGAGACCATGGGAGACAGTTTGGGCAGGTAAGTGGGGTGGCGAGTAATGCATACGACGGGGTCAGCTCTCACTATTTTGAGGTACTCAACAGGCAGAAGCTTGGTATAGCTATCAATTTAAAGGCAAAACGTGGGCAAAAAATTATTCACTCCCTAGTAAAGGAATCCGATGTTTTCGTTCAGAATTTCAGACAAGGTGTCGCAGAAAGACTTGGTTTAGGTTGGGAAGATTTACAAAAAATAAATTCTCAACTGGTATACGGGTCAGCTACTGGATATGGACCGCTGGGAGGAGATTCCAATAAACCAGCCTTTGCCTTGACTGGAGAGGCTAGATCAGGCTCTTTATGGTGGGGAGGACCGGAAGATGACACACCTTACAACCTACATGGTGTCGCAGACCAGATGGCAGGGATAATGCTTAGTTACGGCATATTATCGGGACTACTTTACAAAGAACGTCATGGCATCGGTCAAAAAGTTGAAACTTCTCACCTAGGCAGCATGATGTGGTTGGGAATGATGCGGGATGGAATAGGGCTACTTGAAGGTCAGGAATTGAGTAGGCAACACAGAAGTAACATGAACAACCCCTTGTGGAATACCTACAAAACCAAAGATCAAGTCTGGATTGCATTATCCATGAGCCAAGGGGTGAGGTATTGGCCTATTTTCTGTAAAACGATTGGACGTGAAGATTTCATCACACAGGCTGAATTCAGTACCCCTAAATCGAGGGAAGAAAACAAACACCACGTAATTGGTGAATTGGACAAAATATTTGGATCAAAGACTTTTCCAGAGTGGGAAAAAATATTGGGGAGTTCTGATTTGATATGGGAAAAAGTTCAATCAACCCTTGATTTGCCCAAAGACAATCAAGTCACACTAAATAATTATCTTGTGCCTTTTGATCATCCAATCATCGGTGATTCGATGTGGCATCAACTCCCATTGGCCTTTGACAAAACTCCGTTATCTACGGAAAAAATGGCACCATCTCTAGGAGAAAACACAGAAGAAATCCTTATCGATCGCCTGGGTTATTCTTGGGACGATATATCATCGTTACAGGATGAAGGGATTATTTTGTAGCTTAATCTTTTAATTTCATTGATGGAATTTAAAAGGGAAGGTAAAAAGGCTCCGTAAGTTTAGTGTCGAATGCTACATCGGACATTAACAGAAGACCAAAAACTATACTGGCGGTTCCTGCTACTCCATTTACTATATTGGTAATCCTTTTATTGTTGGAGCTTATTACAAAAGGAACACTCAATAAAATGGTGATTAGCGCCATAGAAAATACTGTACCTACACCAAAAAGGATCAAATAAAGCAATCCTGTGGTAAAGGTATCTATTGTAGGCAATAAAACCAGCATCACGGCTGCACTACCTGCCATACCGTGTATAAATCCGATTAAAAAAGATTTAAGGCGAAAAAATGGCCTGCCTGGATTAAAAAGTGAGTGAGGTTTCTCAATGGAGGGATCTTCTTGTGATGAATGAGTCCCATGAATATGCATATGAGAACCACCATCGTGAGCATGTTGATGCACATGTAAGTGGCGCCTCCTCAAATTCCAGTACACCTGGAGGCCCAAGAATATCAGCATCGCTGCCACACCAAGTTCAAAATAATGGGCAACTCCTTCATAAAAATCCATTACGGCAGACTTAAGAAGTAATATGACTATCCCCAATATTAGTAGTGGTGCTGTGTGCCCGAGCCCCCACGAGGCACCTACCCAGAGGCTTCGAAACGCATTTCCATACTCATTTACTATTGTTCCCACAGCAACAACATGATCAGCATCGGTAGCATGCTTGAGTCCAAGTAAAAACCCAAGAATAACCACAGCTATTGCCCCAGAATCACTATCCAAAAAAACACCTCAATGAAATTTGCTCCAACCCCTATGATACATTAGTATCATTCCTATGACTGTTTTGTTTGAAAAACTACACGGCCCAGATGGTGCCTTGAAGGCCATATCCAATTTGGATAAAGACATCGAACTAGCCCTTGAAACATATGGCCCCCCACCCGATCGTTCATTACCTGCTACCTTCCAAACATTAGCTAGGTCAATCGTCGGTCAGCAAATTTCGGGAGCTGCCGCAACCAGCGTATGGAAGCGTATGAAAGAGGCAGAAGTCTCGACAGAACAAGTTATATCTAAACTGGAACCAGACGATATGATGCCACTGGGGTTATCCCGTAGAAAAGCTGAATATATCATAGGAATAGCTAAGGAAATCACCACTGGAGAATTAGATCTAAGATCATTTCCTCAAATGAGTGGCGAATCTGTGCAAGAAAGACTCGTTAAGATTAGGGGCGTCGGTGCTTGGACGGCAGACAATTATCGGCTTTTTGCTCTTGCAGACCTAGATGCCTGGCCAGTAGCTGATATAGCGCTCCAGGAAGGAATGAAAATACTTAAATCGCTTGATATGAGACCAGATGTGAAAACCATGGAAACCATGGGCGAACCATGGAGACCTTTTAGGGGTGTCGGGGCACTTATCCTATGGCATATATATGGTTCTCACAAAAGAAAGGCTACGATAGCCGATATCTAACTCATAGCAGGACCCAATGGTAAATAAAGATACCCCGCCATGGCGTAATAATAAATTATGGTCACTTGCTGTAGCCGAGACTCTTTCTTGGGCCTGTCTCTTCTATGTCTTTCCAGCTTTGTTGTTACGGTGGAAAGAATCATTTGGATGGAGTATCTCTCAATTATCCATTGGCTTTACATTGGCTCTTATAGCATCTGCTATAACTGGAATCATTGCCGGGCGGATTATAGATAGTGGGCATTCTCGAAAACTTATGACCTCTAGTGTCGTAATAGGTGCTATTTTACTTTCACTCTTGCCCACTGTGACTGCGATCTGGCAATTTTATTTAATTTGGCTTTTAATTGGATGCACCTTGGCTGGATGTCTCTATGACCCATGTTTTTCGTATCTAACTCGTACCTTTCAAGGAAATGCAAAAAACGGCATTATCATGATTACTTTGATCGCAGGGTTTGCCAGCACAATCTCATATCCTATGTGTACCTTAGTTTCTGAACTTTACAGCTGGGAAATTACGATTTACCTTTTATCTGGAATACTTTGCCTGATCTCAGCTCCTTTATTTTGGTACGGAACATCTATCAGAGTTGGTACTGTATCCAATTCCGGGGAAAAATCAACATCTTCAGTGATAGAGATCATCAAACCTACCTTGTCTAGCCCTGTATTTTGGGGCCTGCTGGTGACTTTTGCCGCAATGTCTTCAAATCAAGGAATGATAGTCAGCCAGATCTTCCCTCTCCTGGAGAGTCGAAATATTTCACCCACCTCCACTGTATTTTTTGCTTCATGTATTGGTCCAATGCAAGTAATTGCTAGACTAATTCTTTTTGCAGCAGAATCGTTTACCAAAAAAAACATACCTATGATGGCAGTGTGTCTCACAAGTTTGATTTTCCTATGCCTATCTAGTCTTGCTCTAGTTTTAGGTGGGGCTTCCTTAATAATTATTGTGGTTTTTGTAATGTTCCAAGGAGGACCCTACGGTTTATTCAGCATTGTGAGACCAATTATTACGGCCGATCTACTTGGCAGGGTAAACTTCGGTTTATTATCTTCAATGGTCGGTATAGGAAGTGTATGGGGGTCAGCCTTCGCCCCTGGTGTGGCAGGCAGCATAGCTGATCGATGGAGCTACGATACAGTATTACTTACCACATCCTCTATTGCTGCCACTGGTCTGGTAAGTTTGATAGTAACTTGGAGGCTTCAAAGAAAAAATCCATTCCCCTCTTTATAAACTCTCGTCAACGCTATATATATCTATTGCATTATCCCGGAACATTAAAGCGCGTTCGGTAGGAGAATAATCCTTGGAAAAAATTTTAAATGCGTTATATAAGATATTGTATGAATAAGATACCTTGTCTACAGGAAAATTGCTTTCAAACATACCTCTTTCAGGCCCAAATTGTTCAATACAATAACTTAGAAGAGGCCCCATTTGGACCGCTAGTTCCTCTGAACCGATAGGTCTCTGTCTCAGATGCCAGTCGAATCCGGTCCGGGGCATCCCAATACCGCCAAGTTTAACAACCACGTTAGGGCATTCTGACAGTTCTTTTATTCGGTCCCTCCAATTTGTTAAAACTTCTTCCCTGATAGATTCATATGGGCCATCTAGGACTAAACCGCCGACATGGTTAAGTATTATTTTGAGATCAGGAACCGTTTTGGCCAAATTAACTAACTCCCCAAGTTGGTGAGAGTACATCCAAGCCTCAAAAGTAAGGCCCATATCAGCCAAAACTTTGGCACCATCCTGAAAAGTTTTGGTGAGCATCTGCCCTTCACTTCTATGGAGAGCTGTATTTTCTATTTCAGGATGAGGGTCCCAGGTAACGGAATGTCTTATACCTCTGAACCTTTTCGGACTGGCCTCTTTTAAGGCCTCCAACACTTCCCGCACTTCGCTACCGAGGTTAAGATTTGCATGCCCCACGATAGCAGCGGCTGCTCTGTTATCACCGTATATACCACTCGCACTTGCCGCAGCCAAACCTTGAACAAATTCCACTTCACCTATAGGTTTCATATGGTCCGGTGCGTTCTGGCGATACATAGAGCGAGCTTCAATAAATACCGTAGAAGTTACGTTATGTCCGCTCGTTATATCCTCAACCAGTTGAGGTAACAAATACTCTTGATAAGGGATTCTTTCTAACCTGTGATCCCAAAAATGGTGATGAGGATCACATATTGGCAAATCCGGCTCCAGGGTCTCCTCGATAGTCAAATCCAACCAATCATTTCCACCAAATGGCATAGTTAGTACTCCATGCTTTAATCATTTTTCACGATTTCATGCAAATATACAGGATTTCAATGACAATGTGGGTTAGGACATTTTCGGTATCCTAAAGGTTGTTATCTGCAAAACGTATAATTGGGGTGTTAAGAAATTTGAAACATAAACTTGCTTAAAAGGATTTCACATGGGTACTAGAGAGTGGTTTAAAGGTAATCTTCACACGCACACTACTAAGTCAGATGGAGATGAAACTCCTGAAAAAGTTTGCGAGTGGTTTGAAAAACATGACTACGACTTCTTGGTCTTAAGTGATCACAATCATTTAACATTACTAGATTACGAGTCAACTGGAAAATCAAATCTGAAAATGATTCCAGGGGAAGAAGTTACGGCTTTTGCTTCTTCTAATATGGCACCGGTACATATCGGTGCTATAGGGATTAGTACACTAGTGGAACCTGTTGTCTGTGAGGATGTGGTTACCACATTACAAATGAATATAGATCACATTTTAGAGGCAGGCGGGATAGCATGCATCAATCACCCTAATTTCAAATGGGCGTTTGACCATAGGGAGATGATAGAAATTGAAGGGGCCGCACTGTTTGAAGTCTACAACGCAAGTAGAGGGTGTAACAATTTAGGTGGGGAGGGAAAATTCTCGACATCAGAAATGTGGGATCACATGTTAAGTAATAAAAAGATTATTTATGGTGCAGCAACGGACGATTCACATAACTATCAGGATTTCGCTCCAGATAAACATAACCCTGGTAGAGGGTGGATAATGGTGCGTTCAGAATCAAATGATCAGGATTCGTTGATAAAAAATATGGAGTCGGGAAATTTCTATTCTTCAAGCGGTGTCTCGCTAGACAATTTGGAAAGCTCAGATCACCACATTGAATTTTCCATTTCTCAAATAGATGATTTTCTATATTCCACCAAATTAATTGGTGAAAATGGGCGAATATTGAAAGAAGTGTCTGGAAACAAAGTCAGATACGAATTTGAAGGAAATGAAGGATATGTACGTGCAGAGATAATGGATTCCGATGGAGCATTAGCATGGACTCAGCCCATTTTCGTCCTATGAAATACCTGGCTTGTAACTTAGCTCACAAGTCATTTATATATCTGATAATACCAAAAGCCACCAAGTGGACTAGAAATAAAAGAGGACTTAAAGAGATTAGCTAATTAACTTTCTTTAAACCTGACCAAATCCAAAAACCCAGTAGATTTCATATCTCTTTCAGCTATATATCTCATATAAATGCGTAACAATGACTTGAGCTCCGGCAGATTATCAGAATAAGAAGATGCCTCCGCTGACCCTAATGTTACGTTCAGTGACCTTTGGAGAAAACGGAGTATGCCGAGGGCATAAACTGAAACTATCCAAGAGTGTTCGCTCCCATGACTGTCAACACAAGAAGGGCACAAAACGCCACCTGCAATTGGATCGAATATATGATCAGATTTATCAAGAGAGCTACGGCATTCGACACAACTCATAAATTCCGGTAGAAATCCCGAAACATGCAACAATCTAAACTCAAACCATAATATCCAAAATTCACGATGCTCAAGTTTATCCAGATTCGATAGGGTTTCCAACAATATGTCAAACAATCGAGGATTGGGAGATTTGTGCTCCCCGAAAGTATCGACTAGCTCAGCTACATAAATACCCTCAGCAATGGCAGTCAAATTCTCTCTCAACTTTTTGTAGGAATCAATAACCAAGCATTCATTAACATTATCTAGACTTCTCCCACGGCCAATAGAAGTTTGGACATAATTAAGAATTTCCAAGCTGCCACCAAATTTACTTCCCGGGCGCCTCACCCCACGCGCTACGGCTGCAACTTTACCAGCAGAACGGGTATAGAAAGTAATAATCCGATTCGTCTCACCAATCGGCATTTGCTTTAGAACAACTGCTTTTGTCCTGTAAATTCGATTGCTTGTCATCGGTTTGCCTTACCGGATGGAATCATTTAAAAGTTTTGACGACCTTCAATAGCTCTACCCAATGTTGCCTCATCTGCATACTCTAGGTCACCGCCAACAGGAAGGCCTCTGGCAGGTCTTGTTATTGTAATTCCAGAAGGTTCGATGAGCTTATGAATGAACATTGACGTGGCTTCACCTTCCAAATTAGGGTTAGTTGCCATAATTATTTCAGTCACATCATTATCTATCAGTCTCTGAAGTAAAGGTTTAACCTTTAGATCATCAGGGCCGATCCCATTGATTGGTGAGATGACTCCATGGAGGACATGATATAACCCGTCATATGTAGAGGTTTTCTCCAAGGCCATAACATCCAAAGGTTGCTCAACTACACATATTTTGCTTTGATCCCTCGTTGTATCTAAACAAATACTGCAAGGATCGCTTTCCGTTATGTGAAAACATTTTGAGCAAAGTGTTATGCGAGTCTTGACGGAGAGGATTGCAGAAGCCAGATTCTCAGCCTGTTCGGCTGGCATCCTAATTAAGTGATAAGTCAGTCGCTGTGCGGATTTAGGACCGATCCCTGGAAGTCTACTAAATTCTTCTATAAGCCGCTGAACAGGAGCAGTCCCGCTAGAATATTCCGTGCTCAAGCTAAGTAAGGCCTGGTATGTTCAAGCCTCCGGTTATAGCACCCATTTTAGAAGATGCCAATTCCTGAGCCTTAGCCATTGCACCATTAACAGCCGATAAAACAAGATCCTGAAGCATTTCAACATCTTCTGGGTCCACGGCATCTGGATCTATCTCTATTGATTCCACTATCATTTTCCCCGAGACTACCACTTTTACTACACCTCCACCGGAAGAAAATTCTACTTTAGTTCCTTCAATTTCCTGCTGTGCCTTCAACATTTGTTTCTGCAATTGCTGGGCCTGTTTCATCATATTGCGGTTCATCATTGTGATTTACTCCTTTCTTCCACTATACGGGCACCAAGTGATTGTGCAGCTCGAACTAAATGGCTTTGCTGGCCAATGGGACCTCGAACCGATTTCACTTCACTACTAGCCAGTTCAACACTAATTTTATACTTTTTACCTAAAACGTTTTCGACGACACTTTCAAATTGTCCATTTACTAGCGGGTCTTCTATTTCACTATTCACTCTTTCAAGATGAGAATTATGTAGGAAGGTTAGCACCAAAGTGTCATCCTTAATTTTCCGTTCTTTACATCCTCGAAGCAAAGCACCTAAATTAAATCTTTTACCGGTTTGTCTTAAGGAGCGTAGTAACTCATTCCAGTGTTCATCAATGCTATCCCCAGAAGCGATTATTTGCGGAGTCCTTTTATTTTTTTCTAATTCGGGTGGCTCACTTTCAGAATAGGTTTCCGTAACTGGTACAACCGGCGGTGGAGTGGTGGCATCTTTCGTTTCATTCTCGTTTATGGATCTAGCTATTATCGGTTTTTGTTCAGTACTAACAGCACGCTTATCAAGGATATGTTCTCCACTTTTCTTATCGTCCGTACTTTCCGTCTTTGTTTCTTGAAACTGATTCAGAGCCGACTCAGTGTTTTGGTGGCTCATAATAGATTCCACTATTGCGATCTCCAATGGCAACGCCGGGGTCAAAACATCTCTGAAGTCAACAGCAGACATGATTTTTGCAATATAGATCAACCTTGCCATACTAAATTTGGCTACTATTTTCTCAAGACGTTCCTTTAAGGCATCACCGAGCTCAGACCCGTCGGTGGCCTTAGTTTTTAGTAAAATCAAAACCCGAATTATTTCGATAAGACTGGAGTGAATCTGAGTCGCTTCCTTCCCATCCTCAATCATTTGGCCCAGGCGAACAAGACTATCTTTCACTTGATTATTGGCTATTAATTCCAATAAATCTGCTGGTAACGATTCATCTGTCAAATTAAGCAATTCTCTAACATTCAGTTCTGTTACTGGTTGCTCTGATGAAATTATAACCTGCTCAAGAATATTTTCAGCATCTCTCAGGCTTCCTGTTGACTTGCGAGCCACCAGCATTAAGGCCTCATCTTCAATTTCCACCGATTCTTCGACGCTCAATCTCTTTAATTTTTCTACAATGTCTTGAGACGGAACTCTTCGAAAATCAAAGCGCTGGCATCTAGATATAATGGTCAATGGGACCTTATGAATATCAGTAGTAGCCAGAATTAGTATGGCATGGGGAGGAGGTTCTTCTAAGGTCTTTAAAAGAGCATTAAAGGCTTCTGTTGTGAGCATGTGAACTTCATCGATAATATAAACTTTAAACTTAGCTTCAGCAGGGCTGTAATGTATTTTTTCAGTTAAATCCCTTATGTCAGCTATACGACGATTACTAGCTGCATCGATCTCAATAAGATCAATAGCTCTACCTTCATTCACTGCAAGGCACATATGGCAGGTATCATCGGGTTCCCCTTCGCTTGGCGATAGGCAATTTACCGCTTTGGCCAATATCCTAGCCGTGCTTGTCTTTCCGGTTCCTCGAGGCCCGCAAAACATGTAGGCATGCGATACCCTATCGGTTAAGACAGCCTGCTGGAGAGTTTGGGCCACATGTTTTTGGCCTACTAACTCGGATAATGTACCGGGTCTCCATTTTCTGTACAGTGCCTCAGCCATATCTATATATTCACCCAGCCATTATTTCCTTTTCCAACGATTCCATTTCATTTCTGTCATCAACCCCTATATGATCATAGCCAAGCAGGTGTAAAAACCCATGAATCACCAGGAATTTCAATTCTTCCTGCAACTCCAAATCATGCTCTAACGCTTGTCTTTCAGCTTGAGGAAAAGATATCACGACTTCTCCGATTTGTTTGGTTAGGTCATCAGGAGTTATAAATTCTAAGTGAGACAGCCCCACTCGGTTATCCTCTTCAGCCCCATAATACTCTCCTTCGTGATCATTTGAGAAGGACAGAACATCAGTTACCTCATCAATTCCCCTATATTTTTCATTTAGTATTTTTAAATACTCATCACCGGTAATATATATGCTCGCCTCACCAGATGAAATTCCACATTTTCGCAGTGTGTTTTTTCCGGCTTTAATGAGATTTATTGTGAAGTGTTCGATATCGAAAATATCGTCATAATGACAATTTAATACGATTGATTCTTCCAATTGACTCACACCTAAAAGTGAACCTATTCAGACTCAATTAGTGCTATTTGAGTGCAAATGCACCTTAGGTACTAATTCACCTAGCAGATTTTGACCAATGACCCGTACTTGTTAGATCTCACTAAATAATTTGAACCACTATATGAAAATTCAACTTCAAATCCAGGATTTATCTCCTGATTCCCTTCTGAAGATTCAGTGCAGCCCAGGTTAGGTCCTACCCAATCTTTTTGTTGGAGACCAATAAAAGTTAAATCTGGTTGATCAATTTTCAATTCAGAAGCTAGTGTCCATGCGGCTGAAACTTGGGCACATTTCGAGCCAAGATCATCGTCCGCGGAAGAAGCAGACGTAACAGCGGAAGAACCAGAGGTAACTAGTGTTGCTTCGTCAACCCCGGCCCTCATTTCTTCAAATAATTTACCGAAACTTTCAACAGGCATAACAACGGTAGTGCCGTTACTTAGTATGGATTTAAAGGATTCCAACGAACGCTGGAAGGAATAAAATTCTGGATCCTGCTCCAAGGCTTGTGCGAATATTCCTGTTGCTTCCGCCTCACCACAACCATTGATTATCTGACTATCTCTCGTCGCAGCCGCGATAATAATAGTGGCCTTACGATCAGCATCAGCTCTTACCTGTGCATCAATTTCTGCACCCTCTGCCCTTTCCTTGTCAGCTTTCCGCTGTCTTTCCGCCTTCATTCGGGCATAAACGCTATCAGCAATTTCCCCTGGGAAATCTGCCCTCTTTATCCGAACATCTTCAACCGCAATACCAAATTCCAATAATTTAGGGGTAACAGCACTTTTGACATTTGCCATCATAGGATCTCTTTGAGTGGTAATGATCTCCGATTGATTATGAATACCTATTTCTCGTCTGAGTTCCGAAGAAATAATGTCCACCGCACGATCGGCAGCACGCTGTTCATCACCAAGTCTTTCCTTGAAAACTCTTGGATCAACAATACGTCCTCGGGCATAAACGTCGATAATGAGACGTTTTTTATCTCTGGTCAGTAAGGAGTCTGGTGGAGCATCAAAAAGCAAAAGCCTTTTTTCAAATGTTGTCACCTGATCAATGAATGGTGTCTTAATCCTCAAACCAGGGGTCGTTATTTCGCTTTTAATCTGGCCGAATCGTGTAACAATGCCAACTTCTGTTTCACTCACAGAGAAAAAGATTTGAGGCAGCATAATGGCCAATACTATAATCAGTGCAACTAGTAGAATAGAGAGTAATTTCATTATGGTGCTACTCCTGCCCGCCAGATACCGGAACAGGCATCACATTACTAACATTGTCTGGATTGACTAATATCACTTCATCTGGATTCCCCAATATTTTCCCGACACCTGGGAGTATATCTTCCATAGCTTCTAGATAGAGGCGTTTTCGTGTCACATCTTTTGATTTCGCGTATTCCTTTTGAATCGCCAAGAATCTCTGTGCTTCTCCTTCCGCAACAGCAATATCTTGCTGTCTTGTCCCCTCTGCATCTTGTAATGCTTTCGCTGCGGTACCTCTTGCCTGAGGCAAAACACTTTCTTTGTATGCATCAGCCAAGTTGATTATCCGAGCCTTGTCTTCCTTTGCTCTAACAACGTCATCAAATGCATCTTTCACCTGTTCTGGAGCGAATACATACAGCAATTTTACTTCTCTGATCCTTATACCACTTTGGTATTGATCTAATATGTCCTGAAGCTTTGCTTTGGTCTCAATTTGTATAATTTCCTTGTTATCGGTTAAGACGTCGTCAATAGGCCTACTCCCGACAACTTGTCTCAACGATGTCTCAGTGGCATCTTTCAAGGTGAAAGCATCTGGTGAGACCACTCTGTAGAGGTAGTCTTTAACATTCTTAATGTCATATTGAACCAATAGCTGTACATCAACTATATTAGGTGCTTCTCCCGGCGCTCCCTGCTCATCTGGGTCTCCAGTGATCATCAATGATTCATCAAGCACGGGAGTCCCTGCTCGTACTCCAAGTTCTAACCTACGTATTTCATCAACCCGGACTATATCTTTCGCCCCAATCGGTCCCGGCCACCACCACTGTAATCCTGTCCCTCTGGTGTCAGAATATTTACCAAACATTCGCAGAGCCGCCTCCTCCCCAGGTTGAACAGAAAAGAATCCTGTTGCAAACCACCCGATGACACCTAAAAGGATTATTCCAAAGATAAGTATCGGAGCCTTGCTTGACCCTTTATTACTACCACCTGAAGAGCCACCAAACAACCCCTTAATCCTTGCAATAATTTGCTCTATGTTAACTTCTGGTTCTTCTTGTCTATACATATTGCCCCGCGTACATTTTGTAAGCTTAATTCTAGCATAGGAAGGATAAAGAAAAGACTAAATATATCTTAAAGGAGAGGCCATTTAAGTGGAGTCTGTAAAAGTCATTGCATCTGGAAGAATAGAAAATTAATATTTTTTAAGGAGCTTTATCGAAATAGATTTAAAAATCTATCTTCATAATAAGGATAAATTCCCCATTTATCCAACTCATTCTTTAGAGTCTCTGCACTTCCACCTTTTTTCACTGACTTGAACATTTCCTCAATCTGGTTCACGGCTGCCGTCGGAACTCCTCCAGCAGAACTTTGCGGTTCCATGAGTCCAGCACCTCTCATTTCTCGGCTGTTGAAAGAAACAGATGAGGCTGTAAATTCATATATGAATTTAAGCAAAGCTACATCCCAGAACTCGTCCACTCCAGATATAACAACAGAGAGATCATTCTTTTTTTCTCTGAGCTCTTTAGAGATACGGTGGGCGATCGCGGTTGGGTTGCCGCTAAGAATTTCCAAATTTTCAGGTTCATTATTGTACTGATACATAATACCAGGGCTGTTGGCACCGTATAGATGCGCTACCTCGTTGAGGTACTTATACGCCTCATCACTGAACCCATTCAAATTCATAGCATAGGTTGGAGTAATTAACGTTGGTTGTTCAGCCTTCACTTTGCCTTTCCGAACCACCCCTTCCAGTTCTTTTTTTTGCGAATCAATCGCTGTGTACAAAGGTTCAGTAACTACAAAATATTCTATGCTGGTAACGCCGAAAGTAGCCAAATGCTGCTTTGGGTATTTGACAACATATGTCTGTTCTATCGCTTTGTACCAATCGGAAGATAAGCTCATTTATTACACGCCCTAAACATAAATAACTGTACTATTGTATCAATGGCAGGTTTATCTGCGACGGGACCACATAAGCAATGGTGGAATAATCAAAAGAAACATCGCATAATCGGTTACAGAGCTCTTCGTATCTAATCGATTGCAACCTGTGGATTGCGCAGCATCTGGATCCTGAATATCAGTACTCACTCTGTCATTGGGTTCATCATATGAAGATAGGTTTTCAGAGGTATCTATTTCTGTAGATTTTATTGAATAGGAGCCAGACTGAGGGGTCAAAGAAAAAAGTCCAACGGTTGGTCTGGGTATCGGAGTAGGTAACTTCTTCTCTAACAATTCTGGTTCATATGCAGGGGCACCTATATAGTTTCTCCACTGGTTCTCAAGTTCAAGTTTAGTGATGCCATAAATAAACTCTATCGAATCATCCATATTCCTCCCAGATTTATGTTCGGTTAAGAGGTTAAGCATTTTTTCAGGTCCGAATTTATGTATCATAAATTCTACTATTGAGCTTGCTGAGCCATAAAAAATAATCACATCTTCCGGATCCCCAGGCCGGTTCCTCATCAATGTAATAGGCATCAATCTATCCGCATGAACCGCAAAATCAAGTGCCACATCATAAGAAAAACTGGGGGACACATTTCCGAATTCTGCCAACCCCTCATTTAACCATGACGGTATACCGCTAAACACACTATCCCCGGCTCGATGGACCAATATGTGAGTCACTTCATGAGAGGCAGTGCCTCTTGAAAGTCTGCCACCACCGAGGACTAATATAGTGCCAATGTCGGGATAGGCCTGTCCTTCTGTTATCAATTCACTTCTTATCGTGGAGCTGCTAGGAGGTAACGCTCCCATCATTTCTGCAACATTGTTGTACATTGTCACTCTGATTGGGTCCCCTTGAACATCCCCAAATACAGGCTCCATTGAATATAAGGTCTGGTTCATGGCATCCAACAAATCTTCTGCTCTACTTTTAACAGGTCCATGGTAAGCAACCGATATCGTACCTAATTCTACTTCTTGCCATTCAAATCGAGTATCGGAATATACGAGATACTTTTTCTCGGAATCAAAGGTGTTGCCTGATTCATTTGAAATGCTAAAAGAATATTCAATAATAGTTCCTGGAGGCACATATTTGGAACTGGTGTTTGTCTTCCAGAAAAGACTACCTTCGACCTCCAAAGCATCCTCAAAATCCAAATATTCGTACACTCCAGATACCTGTTGGCCAATTCGGAAGTTAACGGCTATTTCTGATATACGGCTATTAGATATAGCCTGTACAGAAAAGCGAATCCCCTCGGGAAATTCGCTTTCCGCCGAAGCTGACTTAATTTTGATGTCAGAATCAGATGCTAGGGTGACAGTGCTCAAAAAAATAAAACAAAATATCGCTAATCCCAGAAATACCAAATGCAGATATAATTGGGAACTGAAATTCAAAATTAGCTATCTCCTTCCAGATCTTTCAGCAACGCTATTTTTACGTGCTCCACTAGCATTTGTTCGTTTGCCGCACCAGTAAAGCTATATTTTTCATTAATTACAGTTAAAGGGACTCCTCTAACTTGATATGCCTTCCCTAAATCCGGAAACTCTTGAACCTCAATAACTTCAGCCACTACTTTCTGTGTGAATGCTGCCATTGCGTGGGTCAAACTGGCCACACCTGGGCAATACGGTCAATTTGGTGTGACAAATGTTTTGATTGAGACATTTTCTTCAAGGTCTTCTAAAAAACCTTTCGTCTCTTCCGATATTTTCGGTTCACCAGATGAAACATTAACCAGGGCTTCCATCAAAACCGGAAACTCAGTTCCAGCAGGCATGCCAATATATCTCACGTTTGTCTCATCTCTCTTCGAAACTAAAAAGGAAGGTATTCTGGAAACATTACATCGTTCAGCTTCTTCTGAATCACTCCTAATATCTAGTTTCCTAAAGTTTATTAGTTCAGATGTTTCACTAACTTCTCTCAATAGTTGTTCAGTTGGCGCGCAAGTCTCGCATTCACGACCAGGAACTATCAGACCTCCTAGGTCCGTTTGAGTAAACAAAGTTATACTTACCTCATCTACTAATTCGTTTTCAAATCGGTTTTTGACGATCTCTCTATCCGAATAGTTTAGTATTTGCATATCCTATAATCTCCTGGGTTATAGCTCTTTAGAAGAATGCATTAATCTTTGAATCGTTGTGAAAAAACCCAGTCCTGTAAGAATCATTAAGACTATAATCATAACAATTGGCACCCAATGGGCTATAACAAGCCCTACAGATATAATAGCTACTCGTTCAGGCCGAGTCATAATCCCAACTTTACACTCTATTCCCAACCCTTCTGCTCGCGACCTAAGATAGCTAACCATAACTGACCCTACAAATGCCGTGTAGGTCATTATTTGAGCGAAAGCACAAGAATTAAAACCTTCCAGTAAATTAAAGGGGACAAGATCGGTCGACACGCAATCGTTTAGGGAATAGTAAATTAATAGGCCGAGCAGTACTAATGCCTCTTGTACTCTATCTGCAACTGAATCAAACATAGCGCCAAATTTCGAAACCAACCCTTTCTTCCTAGCCAAGGCACCATCAATCAGATCTAGAGCCCCTCCAATGGCCACAATAATTCCGCCTAACCAAAAATAGCCTACAGAAATAAATATCGCTGATATCAAAATTATCAGGAGACCGAGCAAGGTAACCATGTTTGGGGTAAAGCCAATCCGGTCAAAAAAAGCAGCGAAAGGCTTTTCATAATATTTATAAAGCAGTTCCCGTAGATTTTCTCTGGCAGTCATATTTTCTCTCTGCGCATAAAAATAATATCAATCAATGCATCTGATGTGATCTGTCTTTCGAAGGCTAAGTAATGATAAATAATGGTCCATAATTTTATCAGTCACTATTGACCAAGAAAATAATTTTGATTTTTCTCTTCCATTTTTCCCCATTTGTATTCTCATTTTTTTATTAGCAATCAGCCGTGACAACTTTTCCGACAAGTCATGAGAATCTTTTATGTTTGTAAACAAACCTTCCTTTTCGTCTAGCACCGACCGATAACCATCTATTCCGGAGGCCACAATTGGTAATTCAGCCGACATAGCTTCTAATAGCACTATTCCAAAGCTTTCTTGACCAGTCGCTGGAGTACAAAAAATATCTGCAGTTTTAAAATATTTCAATTTTTCTTCGTGTGTAACAGATCCCGCGATGAAGACGTCCTCAGGGTTTCTTTCTCCCAGAATCCGTTGTGATTCTACATCCATTTTTCCAGCGCCCACAATGATGAGTCTTATATTAGGAAATTTCCATTTTAGGTCACAATACGATGCCAGAAGGTATTTTAAACCCTTCCTTTTCTCAAGCCGCCCCACAAACAAAATGTTTACCTTGTCATCGAGAAGGTTTTGAAATGGGGTGGCCATTAGAATTTCATCAGTATTTATCCCGTTTGGGATAATGTCGTAGTCTGCTGGTAAATATTTACTAACATAAGATCTAGCTGCTGATGAAACGGCAATTTTCCCATCTATTTTTCCGAAATATTTGTTTAATAACTTATTAGGAACTATCTGATATAGGCCTGAACCTTCGAACGAATGAAATGTAGCCACCATAAGTGGATTGTTTTGTAACTGCTTCGCCAACACTGCGAGAGTCAAGGCTCCTGCAAATGGCTCATGAACATGAACAATATCGAAATTTTCAGTCTCAATCGATTTCCTGAGCCTGCCTGCCAACCAAACGGATAGGGATATTCTCGCTATCGATCCACCTATTGGTATCGAAACTGGGACCCCCATAGGGATTAAGTTTGAAATTGAGTTGTGAGACATTGCCGAAACAGGCGCAAAAACCCGGGTGAATACACCCCTTTGTTCTAAATTAACACTCAAATTTTGTATATGCGTTGTGACACCACCAGGTGAAGCAAAATCATACGGGGAAACTAGTGCAACCTTAAGAGGTTGGTTCATATAACCTCGTCTATAGACAAACCACGGATGGGTGAAACTAACCTTGGGCGGATTCTTCTCCAGCGATGAAATCCTCAACAAGTTGCCTAGCTTCATCGTCCGTGTACTGAATGAGCGGAGACTTCATAAAATATGACGAAGGTGCAGTTACAGGGCCGCTTATGCCTCTATCCTTTGCGATTTTGGCACAACGGACCGCATCTATTACGACCCCTGCTGAGTTAGGGCTATCCCAAACTTCAAGCTTTAACTCCATATTTAAAGGCACATCTCCAAAAGTTTTACCTTCCATCCTGATATAACACCACTTCCGGTCTGTGAGCCACGGCACATAGTCACTAGGGCCCACATGAACATCACGGTCAGGTATGAATTCGTCAACTTGCGATGTAACAGATTGCGTTTTTGATATTTTTTTAGAAACCAGCCTGTCTCTATCAAGCATATTCATGAAGTCTGTGTTGCCACCAAAATTTAGTTGGTATGTCCTTTGGAGTTCGACGCCACGATCCATAAATAATCTAGTTAACACTCTGTGAGTGATAGTGGCACCTACCTGAGATTTGATATCATCCCCAATTATTGGTGCTCCAGCCTCTCTGAACCTATTTTGCCAATAATCATTTTCTCCACTAGCGATGAAAACAGGTATACAGTTTATAAACCCGCAGCCTGCCTGCAACACTTGTTCGACATACCATTTTGTAGCCTCTTCAGAACCTACCGGCAGGTAATTAATTACCACATCTACTTCGCGTTCTTTCAAAATCGCGGCCACGTCGTCGGTACCACCCTCGGCTTTAGTTATGATTTCAGAGGTATAACGGCCTATCCCGTCATGGGTCATTCCTCTTTGGACCACCACTCCAGTTTCCTCAACATCTTGAAACTTTACGGTATTATTTGGGTCTGCAAAGATAGCTTCTGAGAGATCTTTACCGACTTTATTTGCATCAACATCAAACGCAGCAACAACTTTTATATCTCCGATACCGTACTCTCCCAAAACAGGATGCATCAGGCCGGGAACAGTGTCGTTAGGGCCTGCGTCAGCGTACTTGGCAACCCCTTGAACCAAGGAGGACGCACAGTTTCCAACTCCGATTATCGCAACTTTTATCTCAGGCAAACTAATAAAACTCCTCATACTGCTTTTTTAGAGTGAAAATAAATTTCTCACCCAAAAACTACGGCTTCATTCATAACAATCGAATTAAAGAAAAATTTTAGCATTGTGGGTGCACTATTAACAATACAACATTTTGAATGTTTGAAGCAGTATCCCCTACATGGTAGCATCCCTGCGGAATATCACATTTTGAATCCATGAGGATCTTCATTGAACCTAGCAAAATTTCTTTCAAAACGCACGCCGTTCTACTATGGCTGGCTTATTTTAGGTACATCTGGGTCCACTCAAATTGTCAGGAATGCCGCAGCAAGCCTAACCCTGGCTGTTTTTATGTATCCAATGGCGGAAGATTTAGGGTGGAGTAGAACCGTGTTGGCTGGAGCGGTCAGTGTAGGTGGATTGGCATCTACCTTCATATCACCTGCTATAGGCTGGTTGATTGATAAATATGGTGCCAGAACTGTGCTTACCTCAAGCATAATGATATTGGGTGTAACTACCTTCCTGACAGGATGGGCTACTATCCCGATCACCTTCTATGTTACCTACGGCATTGGAAGAATTATATTTAGTAGTCCTGTTCAGATTGGGTCTTCAGTAGTAGTTTCTAGATGGTTTATTCAGAAGCGCGGAAGGGCAAACGGGATACTCACTTTCTGTCATTCCATTGGGATGACAGGGTTTCCACTAATGGCATCCATACTGATAGGCATATATGGATGGCAAGTTGCTTGGCATCTACTGGGTGTGGGAGTTTGGGTTATAGCGTTACTTCCTGTTTTTCTTTTACTTGCGGAAACTCCTGAATCAGTCGGTTTACTACCGGATGGAGATAAGGAAACCTCGATTGCCAGTACTGAAACAAACACAACGGCCATAATTGAGGAAATAAGCTGGACTTTGAAGGAAGCGTTGAAAACTCCGGCTTTATGGCAGCTGGCATTGGCTGGAGGTCTTCTTTTCGTTATTCATTCAGGAACAAACACTCACATGGCAGCGTTTTTCCAGGATGCCGGTCTAACTTCTAACCAAGCAGCAGCAGCTGTGAGCTTAAACGCGATATTCACTGGTCTTGGTGGTTTAGGTTGGGGTTGGACTATCGAAAAAATAAAGGCACGCTACTGTTACGCGATGGTAGCTGCATTGATGAGTGTATGCTCTATATTATTTAGCACAGCTGACACTGTAACGGAAGCATGGATATATGCCTCACTGTTTGGCACTGCCCTAGGGGGGATGTTAGTTGTGCCATCCGTCGCCATGGCAGATTATTTCGGTCGCAGTTCTTTAGGGACAATCAGAGGTTTCACAGAACCATTTGTATCCTTCAGCCAAGCCGTGGGGGCCCTTCTCTCGGGTTTGGTTTTTGATCTCACAGGAAATTACAACTACGCTTTCTATACCCTTTCGATAGTGGCCTTGATGGCAATACTCCTCACAATCACAGCTACTGTACCCATTCACCAAGACAATAAAAAAGGGTGACAAAATCACCCTTTTCTAGATCTTTATTTCAGCAATGTGTATTAGCCGGAACCGGGGCCTCTACCCATAGAATAAGGTTGCCACCGCTTAAGCCCCGAATCCGCTAATACAGCTGGATTCACACAACTTCTTGGCCATCGTCCTGTAAGGACTAATGAAAGTTCCTTGCCTACTCGTCTCCTAGTCTCAGGAGCCATCCTTTGCGATGCAGAGGCAACGTGAGGAGTGGATATCACGTTTTCCATATGCAGGAGAGGGTTTTCGGGATCTGGAGGTTCTTGTTCAAATACATCAAGTCCAGCACCAGCTATCCATTTATTCTCAAGTGCTTTGATTAAAGCCTCTTCATCTACCGTTGGGCCTCGCCCGTTATTAATAAATAGGGCCGTCGATTTCATGGATTTGAATTGAGACTCACTCATTAGATGGAAAGCATCCTCTGTGGAGGGAGCATGCATTGAAACTATATCTGACATACTCAACATCTCTTCCAAGGTGCTAATAGGTTGTACCCCGTATTCTGTCATAGATAGTTCTTCAATATAGGGATCAAAGGCAATTAATCTTAGACCAAAAGCTTTGGCTCTAATCGATACTGCTTTAGCTACATGTCCAAAGGCTATAAAACCTAAGGTTTGCCCCCACAATCGTGGAAATTCTGAAAGAAGAGGTCGGCCTTCTGACCACCTATTTTCTCGTACCATTTGATCCATAATATTTAGTCTTCGATATGAAGCAAGAAGAAGCATCATGGTGTGATCAGCCACTTCTTCGATAAAGGTGTCCGGAACATTTGTGACTGGTATGCCCTTCGCCGTTGCTGCATTTACATCAACAGTATCTGCACCGACACTGCCAAGGGAGATAACTTTGCAATTCTCCAAAGCATCTATGATTTTCTTGGTTATCGGTCGACCTCTAGCGATTACGGCGTCTGCGTCTTTGGCAGAAGCTATAAACTCGTCCTCTGTTGCCGCATCGATTTCTATTATTTCTGCATCAATGGAGTCAAGTGATTCCTTTTCTAGCAAATATTGACCATCTGCCAAATCAAAAGTAACGCCAGCTGGTTTTTGTGTTACTACCTTGTACTTAGCCATACTCTTTCTCTCCCCTATCATTCATTAAATCGCTGACTACACCCGTCAACAAAGGGCGTACAGGATATGAAATATTTGAAGAGGTGTCCAGCAATACGTCTAAAAACCGTCTGAACAATGGGCATGTTTTGATGGTTTTGAGCAGTTTTTCCATCAGAGTATGGCAATTGGATTTACGGGAGAATCGGTAGTATTTGTTACTTTCACAGGTGCTATGTTTATCAAAAATTCCCACTTGCTACTCGCTGCACATTATTTTGCTAGATCATCTAGGTTGGCATTATCTAAAATCCACATCCCCATAGCTACTATTTACACTTGTTGTATGGGCTGTACAACGTTAGGGTAAACTGCCTCGTTGATCGTCTGAACCTCCCCTGCCCCAGTTACTCAATTTTTCGAAATAAAACAAAAACTCTTTTTCAATAGGAATCTCATTCTTCATTCTCTCCTCCACTATCTCTATTTATCTCTTATTAATTAAAATTATCAATGCGGTTTTACAATACTGACATATTCGCACAGTCATTAGTGTTTATTTAGTGAGCTAAGCTCTATAATGATCGCTCATGCAACATATTGATTTCACCCCCGTGGCATTTTGATAACGAAGATTCTTGAAAGCCGCTTCCTAGCTGCCCTTCAATATAGAGATTACAGGGTCCTATGGACAGGTAATATGAGTGCGAGCGCTGCAGCCTGGGCTCTTATAGTCGCTCGAGGGTGGATCGTTTGGGAAATGTCTGAGTCATCACTTTACGTAGGACTCGTCACCTTTCTAGCAATGATTCCCAGGGTCATAATCCCTCCGTTTACGGGATACCTGGCTGATCGGTACGAAAGACGAAAGGTAATGGCCACTATATATGGACTCAATCTAACACACACATTATTTCTTGCGGGGTTATTAGCTTTTGGTCAGATAGAAATGTGGCACCTCATGATTCTCGCATTTGTGAATGGTGCTGCAAGATCAGCACAAATGCCTGTTGGCCAAGCCTTAGTCCCAAATTTAGTACCCAAGGACAAATTACTAAATGCCATTGCTTTAAATCAAGCGACTATGCACGGGTCAAGACTTCTAGGACCATTAACCATACTCCCCCTTCTTGAAAGCACGCGTATAGAGTGGGCCTTCCTAGCATGTTCTATGTTTTACGTTGTTAGCCTTGTTCAATCCTTAAGGATAAAAACACCTAGCACAGGATCGATGGATAACAAAAAAGGGTTCTTTTCTAACTTTACTCAAGGCCTACCGTACGTTTATAGACATCCTTTGTTGAAATTAATAGTAATGATGGCCTTCTTTCATTGTGGTTTCACAATGTCATTCGAAGCTGTTTTACCCGTCTTGTCAGTGGAAAGATTTAATGCAACTGACGGAGCAGACTTCAGCCTCATGATGATGTCTATCGGGGGTGGCGCGTTAATAAGTTTGATATGGCTATCTGGGGTTACTAGTGAGACAACAAAAGGTAAATTATTCCTTAACCTTGGGGTAATAAGTGGGTTAGCCCCAATCCTGTTGGCCTTTTCCCCAAACATATACTTCGCAATAGGGAGCGCTGCTCTAATGGGAGCCTCACAAGCAGGATATATGACCCTCACTCATACAATGATTCAATTGGTAACCGACGACTCTGTGAGAGGGCGGGTTGGAGCAGTATATTCTGTTCATATTGGAGGAATAATGGCATCCATGAATCTGGCAAATGGGGCAATTTCTGATTTTGCTTTCCTAAAAGTCGACCTATTTAACGGATTGAGAGTTCTTCTTCCCGCGGACACTATGCTCACTATAGGGGGGATTTTATTCATCGCAACAGTTTTTATAAGCTGGTTCATAATTTCATTGCGGAAAATTTATCAGACTGGCATCCCCCAATCCTCATTAATTCAGGCTTAGAATTTTAAGTTGGAATAAAATCAAGAAATAATAACTTCGAGACCTTGTGACACTTTCATTACTTCTTCCTTTGGTATTGCAGAAGGAGACACTATTTGACACTGCAAAGAGGCCGCTGACACTGCAAACCGGCAAGAAACATTTGCATCCCAACCTTTACTAATTCCATACAAAAATCCTGACGACAACACAGCACCAGCTCCATTAGCGTCTAACAAGTCTATCGAAGGTGGCCGGACAGAGAATGATTCTGACTTGGATTTCCAAAAACAACCCTCTTCTGATCCAGTAAAGAGCACTCCTTTGACTCCTAGTCTTAATAACTCATTACACGTTTCATACTTATTGTGGGTGTTATTAGTTTGGTCAGGGGTGCATTGAACCCAAGTAGCTAGTTCTACCAGCTCCTTGACTGATTCAGTGCTTTGGGGTCGGTCTTCTATATTAATGAGCACCGGAACATTTTTTTCCACAGCTTTCTTAATTGCAGGCAAATTGTATGGATAATCGTACCAATCAGCATAAGCACATTTGGCACCCGAAATTACAGCAGTATCGGCAAACTCCAAAGTAGTCAGTAAATCTTCCCTCCTATCCCAAATATATGTCCGTCCTCCGGTAGAGTCTGATATAACAATTTCGTATGGAGTTTCAAGGTTTTTGTCCTTGACAAATCCTCCCACCACTCCCAATGCCTCTAACTCGTCGAACACATTATTTCCTGAAACGTCATCCCCAAGTTTGTTACATACCAGGCCGCTGGAAAGGCCCCATTTTGCAATACAACAGGCGACGATAGCAGCATCGTCAGAAATGAAGTCTGCACGGCTGATCCATTTGGTCCCCGTATTCCAATCTGGAAGTTTCTCAACTACATAAACTTCAGCCGGAGTCACCATGCCAATACAAACAACATCAATAGGTTCTTTCCTATGCCTATTAATATTGATTATATTTTTTTTCATTTTTCTTCCTGAGGCTCCGATTTCAAGGATGGAAGATTAACATTATATTTAGAAGTGCTACAACGCGCTCTCATTAGGTAGTAAAATTTACTGAAACCTGACCAACTGTTTGCAAGAATGTTTACCAACATGATAGCCATAGTATTTTTATCATTTCTAGCAGGAATAATAGGGATAACCGCCTTTGTCACAATTTACTACGCTATTGAAACGAGGCGGCAAGGTTTTAAAATATTCTGGGAAAAACTTGAATATTTTTCCTCCATTGTATCCATTGAAAAAGACAAAATAACTTTCCATCCTCGTGGCAGAGACGCTACTGATGGCCTGTTACCTTGTGTTGGCTTAATTGGTCGTGATGGTTCGATACTCATAGGGGGACCCCCTTACCAAGAAAATGGGATCATAACTAGAGAGATTGTTTCAAAAAATGGATCTTTGGGACAAGGGGCTAGGATAAGAACTAGTCTATTCATATATGAAACCAACCCTAAAATTGATCTTGGACTTGACTATACCGATGTGTCTTTCGATTCTGAACTTGGAACTCTTACCGGATGGCACATCCCAAATAATAGCAACAACTGGGTCATAGGTGTTCACGGCCATAGATCTTATAGAACAGAATCTATGCGATTTGTGTCAACTTTCCGTAAATCTGGCCTGAATGTTCTGTTGTCAGACTATAGGAATGATCAAAATGCACCGTTAGACAAAGGTGGCTACCACATGTTCGGCCTAACCGAATGGCGGGATTTGGAAAGTGCTGTGAAATTCTGCCAGGAAAAGGGTGCCGAAAAAATATTTCTGATGGGACACAGCATGGGAGGCGCAATAGTAGTCAAGTATTTGTTGGAATCTTCTTTAAAATCACTAATAAACGGGGCAATTTTAGAATCTCCTGCTTTGAATCTTAACAAAATTATCTCAATGAAGGCGGCAGAAATACCATTGTTACCACGGGGAGCCGAATATCCTGTAAAAAAATTGGTCTCTTGGATGGTTAAGTTGAATTGGGAGAACCTAAACTACTTATCAAGAAGCGATGAATTAACGACTCCCATCCTGCTGATACATAGTGAGTCCGATGTGACAGTCCCTGTTTCTCTGAGTGATCAATTAGCGGAAAACAGGTCGGACATAGTTACGTACCTCCGGCTTAAAAAAGCTCACCATGCTGCAGCCTGGAATACCAATAAGGAAATTGTTGAATCTTCTATGGAAGCATTTTTAAACAAAAATATAAGTTCTACTGATGATTGAATGAAGTAACAAATTATGAGTTTGAAGATTTCCTCCAAGCCAAGGATACAAGGAACCCGCAAAACCTCTTCAGCAGCAATTGCCATCACCATTACAAAAAGTTATTTTCTTAAACCTGTATGTTATATTGCCTGAATCAACCGTCTATGAATTGAGGTAAGCATGGCCAAGTTAAAAGGAACAGGTATGCTCGCTGTTTGGAGCGAGGTAGCCTCGGAGCATGAAGAAGAATTCAATGAGTGGTATAACCAGGAACACATATCGGAAAGATTGTCGGTTCCCGGAGTCTTAAGTGCGGCTCGTTACGAAGCTGTGAAAAGCGGCCCAAAACACCTAGCGGTATACGAGCTGGAACATTCTTCAGTTATGAAATCTCCAGAATATGTTGAGTTGAAAAACAATCCGACAGATTGGTCAAAACGAATGTCACCAGATGTTATAGGAACAAAATACATCCGAAATGTATATCAAATGATATTCCCAACAGAACTGACAGAGGAAGTAGTTTCAAGCCCTATGGCTCCAGCTTTACAAATTGGAAGGATGAATATTCCTAGCAACACAGAAGATGAATGGAACAATTGGTACAACAAAATTTACGTGCCGAATTATGAAACAGTCGACGGCGTAATACGAGGCCGTCGCTATCAGACTGTCGAAGGCTCACCTAAATACATGACTTTTTACGAATTAGATTCCGCCAATGCTTCGCAGACTGAGGAGTGGCAAAAACAACAAACTGCCCATCCTGACAATGAAAGGATGCGGCAAGAAATGCAGCATGAGTCAGATTCCCCTGGTATTTGGGCCAAAACTTTTGAACTTTAGATATAAACGTTTAGGATCACCAAGTAAATCCCAAGGACACCTTTAACCCGATGGAATGGATGTGGTTTTCATTAGCGAGTGCCTTTACCTTTGCACTTGTGTCAGTCCTAGACAAATTACTGATTTCAAAGCATGTTGATAACGCTAAGGTATTCATAGTCACTGTGGGAGTGGCACAAATCTGCCTTGGTCTTATTGTTATTCCCATATCCGCATTTTCGGGCCTAACATTAAGCACCCTGACCGTTGTAATTTTTTCTGGTATATCCTCTGGGATGTACCTCGTTATTATGTTCCAAATAATGGAATCGCAGGACGTTTCACGGGTCGTACCCGTGGTCTCCACCTACCCTGTCTTTGTTGCCGCATTGGCTTTTTTCATATTGGGAGAACAGGTCACCATATATTCCCTAGCCTGCATATTAATTACAGTCTTTGGGGCAGCCTTAGTATCGTTGTCACCCTCGGGGAAAAAGGCGTTAGCCAAATCTGACGTTACGGCAATGCTGCTCCTATTCCTAGCAAGTATTCTTTTCGGATTAAGTCAATTCCTAGCTAAGACAATTGCAGATGATGTTGATATGTGGACACAGTATATGGTTCGCGGAGTATCCGGAGGGCTTACCTGTTTTTCATTAATCCTGCTGCCTGGAGTAGTGAAAGGTGTCACATCTATCTTTCAGAAACCTAAATCTTTGTTTCTTATTGGGTTTACTGAAGGATTTCTAGTTTTCTTCGCAATATTGTTTTTCTTCCTGGCTATATATGCAGGAGAAATTTACATGGTGTCGACGGTTATGGCCAGCAGGCCTATCTTTGTCTTTGGTATAGGCCTTATCCTCAGCCTACCAATGATAAAACTATTAAATGAACCATTAAATGGGAGAGTTCTGGCTGTCAGAGCAACAGGAACCTTCTTAACGGTGTTAGGGGTTGCTGGAGTCTCATTTCTATAACCTTCTGACCACTGTATTTGATTCTTTCTAACCTAATCTTAAACACAGATTAAAAGTGGGTAGCGCCTTAAAAACCCTACCCTTCATATTTATTATGTCTGTAAAAAGGTTCTAGTTAACCCAAAAACTATTTATTAAAATCAATGGAGTGGCAAAAATCAAACCAGTGCGTTTTCACCGGTAATATGTCGCCCAATTATCAAGGTGTGTACATCTCTCGTACCTTCATAAGTGTCGACCGTTTCTAGATTCAACATATGTCTTATGACACCGTAGTCCAATGTGATTCCGCTGCCACCCAACACTTCCCTTGCACTTCTGGCTGCCTTCAAGGCAGAACGAACATTCTCTCTTTTTGCAACGGAAACGTGGTTATAATCCATTGTTCCTGCATCTTTCATTTCCCCTAACCTCCAGGCCAATAACAGTCCCTGAGTATGATCTGTAACCATATCTACCAATTTATCTTGAACAAGTTGCCTGGAGGCAATAGGTTTGCCAAAAGTGCTTCTTGCTTTAGAGAATCTAAGAGCATCTTCATAAACACTTTCAAGTGCACCAAGAGCACCCCAAGCGATGCCATAGCGCGCCTGAGTTAGGCAGGATAAAGGAGCTGATAAACCGTTCGATTCTGGTAGAATACTGGTAGCCGGCACTCTCACATCTTCCAGCACCAGCTCACTGGTAACTGATGCTCGCATGCTCATCTTGTGCTCTATTTTGTTGGCCGTGAATCCAGGTGTGTCTGTAGGAATCAAAAATCCTCTCACCGTATCTGTCTCATCTTTGGCCCAAACGAGAGCCACATCGGCAATATTTCCGTTGGTAATCCACATTTTTGTACCGTTTAATATGTAGGATTCACCATCTTTCTTGGCGTTTGTCTTCATTGCCCCCGGGTCTGAACCACCATCATGCTCGGTAAGTCCAAAACATCCAATGGTATTGCCTTTAGCCATTTCGGGTAAATATTTTTTCTTTTGGTCTTCAGAACCATATCTATATATGGGATACATAACCAAGGCACTCTGTACACTGGCAAAGCTTCTGAAACCTGAATCTATTCTTTCGAGCTCATACATGATGAGGCCATACGATTTGTTATTGACTCCAGGGCAACCATACTCCGCAGGTAGATTTGATCCCAAGAATCCCATTTCCCCGAACTCAGGAACCAAATGTTTGGGAAATTCACCAAACTCCCACCAATCCTTTACACCTGGCATTACCTCGCTGTCCAGATAATCCCTAGCAGAATTTTGAATCTGCCTATCTTCCGTGGAAAGAAGTTCAGTTACGTTGTAGTAATCTAGCATTTAGAATCCTCAATTATTCCTGTTTTTCATTAACAGGGTAGATATAAAATTTTTATGAATATAGTATGTCGTTGTGTCAAATTAATTTCCACCCTAAGTATTGAATTTGTCGAAGAACCCATAATTGAACAAGCTTCCTAAATCTGATCGCAAAATAATTAGAGCCTGGTGTATGTATGACTGGGCGAATTCTGGTTACGCTACAAGTGGGTTAGCCGCATTTTTCCCTGTGTATTACGTTCTCCTGTTCAAAAATGCCCTAGGGGAAGAAGCTGTTCTATGGGGGATAAATTTCACAGGAAGCTCATCTTGGAGTGTAGGGTTAGCCATTTCCACCTTGATAGTAGCAATTACAAGTCCAATCCTAGGAGTGATTGCTGACAGGATTCCGATCAAAAAAACTTTGTTATGGATCTACACCGTAGCAGGCTCTCTATTCGCCGTGCTCGGGTTTTTCTCCGCATACACGTCTCATCCGTGGGCTTGGCTATTAGGAACATTCATATTGGGTAATATTGGGTTCGCTGGTGGGCTAGTAATTTACAATTCATTTCTTCCTCATATAGCCCCGAGAAACTTATTGGATGAAGTCAGCAGTCGCGGATATGCCTTTGGCTATATTGGCGGTGGCCTACTCTTATTATTCCATGTGATTGTTCTGGTATTGACTTCTCAAAGTGATCACACTGATTTGATCCTGAGGCTATGTATCGCTTCGGTCGGCTTATGGTGGTTTGGATGGTCTCTTTGGGCTTTGAAAGCAATACCTGAACCTGTAATTTTTAATAAAATTGAGGGCCTCACTTTATCTGGAGCACCGAGAGTTGCTCTTTCAGAATTAAGTAAAACATTCAAAGAATTAATGCAGTTCAGAGTCATACTAATTTATCTCGCAGCATATCTGCTCTTCAACGATGGTATTCAAACAGTAATGGGAATTGCTACTGCCTTTGCGACCGATGCTTTGAAGATTGATCAAATGTTCATAATATTATCCCTTCTAATAATTCAGTTCGTTGCCGCACCGTCAGCAATGGGGTTCAGCAAACTTGCATCGATATGGAATACCAAAAAATCCTTATATATAGCTCTGGCTGGTTGGATCGTAATAGTTCTATTTGGGGTTGCAATTATCCCATTAGAACCAAATAAACATGCTGATTTCGACTATCAGCTCATATATAACGAGGCAAAATCTGACTACTTGCTTGAAAAATTGCCCGATTTATCTGACTCTAAAGTAGATACTGCTTGGAGGATTGAAATTGGTGATTTGGAGCTAAACCAATCACTTTCTATCACCGCCACTAAAAGTTTAGTTGAAAAGATTGACACTTCTGATAATTCTCAGTACAGCATTTCTATATCTGGTGGTAATCTGGATGGAATTACTAATATCGGTAGGTATCACAGATCTAAACTGGGAGATGGTGCTTTAGATTGGTGGCCTAATCTAATAAGAAACTCCCTTTGGATCCCATTAGGATTCACAGCAGAGCTTCAATGGATAATACTTGGCATCTCCGTAGGGCTTGTAATGGGCGGAAGTCAGGCTTTGGCCAGAAGTTTGTTTGCCCAAATTACGCCTGAAACCCGTAGCGGTGAATTTTTTTCCTTCTTTGGATTTATGAGCCGCGCGTCTTCAGTATTTGGACCTATGCTTTATGTCGTTGTCACTGCAATGTTTGACACCAGGATGGCAGTTGCATCAATTTTATCCATAATAATCGCTGGCACAGGTATTCTGAAATGGGTAGATGTAGAAAAAGGGGTGATAGTAGCCCAAGAGGAAGATCAAAAACAGCGAGCTAACTCATGAGGCTAAATGTCACCTTGAAAATATTTCTTCGCCTCTGAAGGCCAATCTACAGTAACCCCTAACACTTCGTAATTGGAAACAAGGGCTAAATCTTCCACTGAATCGGCACCCCACACTCCTATATGCAAAGAATTGGATTTAGCCAGGTCCATCAATTCTGAGGACAAAAAATTTATGTTAGGAAACAATCCCCTTATTTGATTATCCACACAAAACCTTATGTGATCTTCAGTAGGTTTAATTACCAACAAACCGTGACCCACGGTCGGCATAGCGCGGGCCGACAAAGTAATCTGAGCTCGATTGAACGAAATTATTGACGTACCCGGAATATCAAGTCTTTCGCTTGAAATTTTAGGAATTAAACCATAGGCACTCAATCGCTCCTTGAGTTTATCAATCAACTCTTCTTCTAATGATTTAATCTCTATAAAAACATGTACCTTACTACTATATCTAGATAGGAATTGGTCTAAACTTGGGACTACTTGACCAGTGTAAGAAACTTCATCTGTGCCTCGAAACCAAGAGCCAGCATCAAGTTGGCTGATTTCTTTATATGTCATCGATTTCAAAAAGCCTGTTCCATTTGTGGTCCTGTCCACCTTTTCATCGTGCATGACCACCAGCACACCATCAGAGGACAGGTGCACATCCAGTTCCAACAGATTGAACCCGTTGTTGAACGCATGATCAAAACTACTGATCGTATTTTCAGGTCTTTCAGATGAAAACCCTCGGTGGGCAATAATCAAAGGATGAACCAAAGTGTCTCCCCATCATTTCTATTAAATAGAAACAAAGCATATAGTAAAATTGTATCCGCTCCAATGATATGCCAACGTAGCTCAGTGGTAGAGCAGCTCTTTCGTAAAGAGCAGGTCGTCGGTTCAATCCCGACCGTTGGCTCCACAAAATTATCTTATTCCTCTTTTGATTGGAAATCCAAATATATATTCAAAACGCAGCTCGACCCCGATTTAGATAAATTAACCCTTAAGCCGTTTGATATCCCCTCTGCATTTAATGATTGATATGAGATCATTGATGTGTAAATAGTTTTGTAAAGGACCTCTGTCGATGATGATCCCACCCGAAAAAATTAGAAATATCACCATAATTGCTCATGTTGATCATGGTAAAACTACACTTGTAGATGCTTTCCTGAAGCAAAACAACATTTTCACTGAGCGTGAAGACCCTGGCGAATTAATAATGGACAGCAATCCTCTTGAAAAAGAAAAGGGAATTACCATATTAGCCAAAAATACTTCAATCATGTATCAGGGCACCAAAATAAATATCATAGATACCCCTGGCCACGCTGATTTCAGCGGAGAAGTAGAAAGAGTAATGAATATGGCCGACGGGTGTATTCTACTCGTGGATTCTGTGGACGGACCAATGCCACAGACCAAATACGTTCTCCAGCAAGCATTGACCTATGGACTGACCCCAATAGTGGTTATCAACAAAATAGATCGGCCCGAACGAAGGCCACAAGAAGTGCACGCTGAAGTTGATGATTTATTTTTAGAATTGGCGACAAAGGAATCACAGTTGGAATATCCAGTTCTTTTTGCTTCAGCCCGTGAGGGATATGCTATCGAAAATATGTCTGATATCCCCAGTGACATTAGTCCTTTGATAGATGTGATAGTTAAGGAGGTACCATCACCAACCGGAAATCCGGATGACCCTTTGCAAATATTAGTTACGGCATTGGACCATGATGACTACGCAGGCCAAATAGCGATAGGAAAAATATCACGTGGAAATGTATCCAGCAAATCACCTGCTGCTTTGATTTCACCTGATGGGGAAATTTCTAATCACATAATTGAAACTACCTTTATATATGACGGGATGAAAAGAAGTAAAACCGATAATGCAGGCCCTGGCGAAATTGTCGCTATTACTGGCTTATCTGAGGTAAATATTGGAGATACAATTTCTGATCCCAGCAACCCCAATCCACTACCTCCTATCAAAGTTGACGAACCCACAGTAAAAATGACCTTTGGTGTCAATACTTCGCCTTTCATGGGAAAGGAAGGAATGCACCACACCTCAAGGGAGCTCTTAAAAAGACTCAAGGAAGAGCTACGTACCAATGTGGGGCTACGGGTAGATCAAACTGAAAATACTGACGAGTTTAATGTCAGCGGTAGAGGCGAGTTACATTTGTCAGTTCTTGCAGAAACCATGCGAAGAGAAGGCTATGAATTTCAAGTATCGCAAGCGCAACCGATATTGAAAATAATTGACGGCCGCCTTCACGAACCTTTCGAATATTTACATGTTGAAACGAACGAAGATTACTATGGGGTCTTGACTGAGAATTTGAACCGTAGACTAGGGTTATTAGAAGACGTTGTGAACGACGGGAATGGAACCCTTAGATTAACATTTTTGGTCCCGACAAGAGGCCTTATTGGGTTTAGGTCTTTTTTCCAAAATGCGACACATGGGGATGGCATTATGTCTAGTAGGTTCGCTGAATACAGAAGAAAAGAAGGGAAAGTTAGAAGGTCGAATCAAGGATTCCTTGTAGCTTCAGAAGAAGGAGAATCAGTGGCATACGGGCTTATTAACTCTCAAGAACGTGGGAAAAATCTCATAGATAGCGGAATTCAAGTTTATGAAGGTATGATAGTCGGCCTAAACTCAAGATCTTCAGATTTAGTTGTAAATGTGTGCAAAGAGAAGAAACTAACTAATGTGCGCTCTTCAACATCTGATATAGCCACCAAGCTAATAAAGCCACAAACACTTTCTTTAGAAGAATCTTTGGACATTATTTCTGAAGATGAGCTAATAGAAATAACTCCTGCAAGCCTTAGACTACGAAAAAGAATACTTTCAGGGGAAGCCAGGCTTCGCCAGATAAAGCGAGCCCAAAAAACCGGTAATGGCTAATTGAATAAAACCCCATCTTTATTTGAATAACAGTCAAAAGACCAAGTTAAGATTAGTTATACGCCCAACCGTAATAACGGGAGGTTAAATAACCATCTTTAGTAATTTTGATATAACTTACTTTCGGCCAAATCAATAACTTGGTATTTCACCCCACTGTCAGACATCGTACGCTCTGCCGCGGCAGTGACCAAAATCCGACCTCCTTTGCCGATCACCTCACCGTTGATCATTATTGGATCCCCATCCACGAAAGACATTACCGGTTCTCCCGAATGGGGGTCTATCACGGTAATATCTGCATCAGCCCCTTGAGAAAAATGCCCCTTGTTCAAGAGGCCCATCATTCTAGAAGGTGTCCAAGATAACTTACTGGCCATGTCCATAGGAGTAAATGCGCCAAATCGAACCAAGGCCATGCTAGTTTGGATAGCCACATTTCGAGGATGGGAACCTCCATCCGTGCTGACAGCATCGACGACAAAATCGCCAACACTATCCTTTTCTGTAGTCAAATTAAAAGCCGAGCCGGGTAGGTTAACAGGAAAACTCATCCCCACCATAGTCTTCGATTTGTTATATATATCTAAAGCCTCTTTGCCTTTTATATA